>ERZ772979.324-NODE-324-length-35977-cov-11.061244_pt1 | contig 35977 bp, 34 predicted proteins | sample MGYA00511130_ERZ772979 | MGnify/ENA primary metagenome ERZ772979 (study PRJEB29015, sample SAMEA2738103) | human oral metagenome | biome: human oral; feature: human-associated habitat; material: saliva | place: China | collected 2186 ...
GACTGGTGCAAGTGACGCGATTATGTCAGCACTAGGCCTAGGTGGACTAACTACAGCTACTATCGCTTACATCGCTAGCCGCCGCCAAATGTAATAGGTCAAGCTAGCAACAAAATACCCGCCTATCATGGCGGGTATTTTTTATTGGTGACGAGGCCGTTGAGTCTATAATTGTTTTCGACCTTCTAGTGCGTGAGTTAGTGTGATTTGGTCTGCGTACTCAAGGTCAACTCCGACTGGAATACCTCTAGCCAAGCGTGTGATAGTCGTATTCAAGCCAGCCTCTTGGATATAGCGCTGTAAGAATAGCGCGGTCGACTCGCCTTCTACTGAAGCATTCGTAGCGATAATAATCTCTTGAACGTCGTCGGTTTTTATACGTTCAATTAGCTCTGGGATATGTAATTGCTCCGGTCCAATATTGTCAATTGGTGAGATAACGCCACCCAGCACGTGGTACGTACCCAGGAACTGCCCTGTTCTTTCTATAGCGACAATGTCTAGCGGCTCCTCGACTACGCAAACTACTTTTTTATTCCTGTTCGAATCTGCGTATAAAGGCGACACGTCGTCATCTGAATCGATCAACGCAAATGTCTTCGGGCAGGTTTTTACGCAGTCGTGCAATTGGTCTAATGAATGCGCTAATTGCTTTGCGGATTTGGGGTTGCGGCGTAAAACCGCGTAGGCATATCTTTCAGCCGTACGCGGTCCAACTCCAGGTAGATTACCAAAATCATCAATTAAAGCAGTCAGAGCTTTTGGTAAAATGTCGATTGACATGGCTTTAGAATGGCAAGTTGCCCAAGCCGCCCATCAATGGCTTCATAGTTTCAGCAGCGACTTCCTGAGCCTTTGTCATGCCGTCGCGAACTGCGATTTCGATCCAGTGTTCCAGCTCTTCGATATTCTCCAGGTCAACCATTTCTGGGTCAATCTTTACAGACTTAATCTTTAACTCGCCAGTGATTTGTACGATCACAGCGCCATCGCCAGCCTCAACTTCGATGATTTCTTTACCTAATTGTTTCTGTGCTTTGCGTAATTGTTGCAGCATTTTTACCTGATCAAACGCCATATTCCTCCTTATTTAACACTTATAATTATACCCTATTTGCGGTCGGATGTGTAGATATAGAAGCGGTCGCCATCTTTATGATCATTGACAATTACTGACGACAAGTGTCCAGAGTAGGTTTGCGGAATTTGAGACTTTACGCTGTGGCTCACATATAAAGTCTGTCCTACATTCGCTGGCGCTGTGTGGATAATTGATATCTGGTGATAGTTGTGTTTTTTAAGCGCTTCGTAAATTGGTGATTCTTCTTTACCGACCAATAACGAGAACGAATCGGTCGGCGCGGTATTTTTACGGATTAGAGATAAATCTTTATTAAAGCGTGAAACTGCTTCTGGGAAATAACGATAACCGTCAATATAGCGGAAGCTGCCGCCTGCCACCATAACGATGATTAGCATTGATATAAGAACCAGCCCTGTGCCGCGAGCGTATGGATTGCGCGGGAAAAGTCCGTACCACATATTCATTAGGGACTCCAATCCGACCGCCAAGAGGATAAATAGCGGGATGATGATTATCGGGGTTAAGCTTGGCTGGAAGATGAGTAGTGCCAATGCTAAGATTAGCCACGACCAAATCATAAATGAGCGGGCGCTGGAGATTTTTTGGAAGCTGCGGAATAGTCCTAGTCCGATCAACACCATTGCGTTGATGTCCATAATTGGCGTGATTTGGTTCCCTACGACTGATGGGAAAATGCGGATGTATGTGTAATATAAAGTTCTGAGATTTGCGACAATGTCGAAACTTAGGCTGTTGATGCCGATGAGGTTGTAAAATAGCGCGTGGGATTTATAGCAAAGAAAACCGATCACACAACCAATCGCGAATAAAATAGCGTACGGCACAATCCAAGACTTGCGATGTTTTCGGGAGATGAGGAAATAGCGTGGATGCGGATGTAGAAAGGCGATAATCAGAAGCCCTAGATTGATATACCAAAAATACGGAGTGAAGAGGCTGAGTGCCGTGGTGATGGCTAAGCTGATTCGCCAAATGGAGGCATTCTGGGCTTTCTGGAGAATCAATGTAGCGAAAAGCAAAGTTAGCGCGGTGTAAAAAATGTATAAAATGCCAACAGTTGCGCTTTGACCGATGAATAAAAATTGACCAGTCGTTGCCATGATTAATAACGATAGAATCGTTGTGGACGGCTTAAACCAGCGTTTTAAGAGGAAGAAAATAGCGACGGAGCTGGCGATTGAAAGGATTACGGCGGGCGCTTTAATTGTTAATAAACTGACGCCGAATAGCTTAAAGAATAGCAATTGAAGAAGGTGAAATGGCAGATTTGTAACGGCGATTCCCTCGACGCTAAAATTCAAGTGATTCGTCGTATTGACCATGTCGATTTCTGCTTGCGACAAACCTCCCGGCACGTGCAACGCGGAAATTATAATAGCCCCTATATACAACAGCGCTAGTAATGTATAGCCGAAAACGTAGCGCCATCGGTAAAGGAATATATCGGTAACTTTTTGCTTTTTCATTGGTATGATTATAACACAATTCTATTCATGCTTGCGATCCAGACTCATAAAGCGTAGGCGCTCTGGATGGAAGTACAATTGGACCTTACCAACTGGGCCGTTACGGTGCTTGGCGATGATGAGGTCAGTAATATTCTGAACTTCTGGGTTGTCGGGTTCGTAATATCCAGGGCGATAAATAAAGCTCACGATGTCGGCGTCCTGCTCAATAGAACCGGATTCACGCAGGTCGGCTAGTTGTGGAATTGGCGGCGTGCGAGATTCGACAGAACGGCTCAACTGACTCAGGGCAATTAGCGGCACATTCAGCTCGCGAGCAATAAGCTTCAGTCCACGGGAAATTTCCGAAACTTCCTGAACGCGGTTTCCGTTGTGGTTTCCGTTGGCCTGCATAAGCTGCAAATAGTCGACGATGATTAGTCCCAATTGGTTTTCATGAGCAATTCGACGCGCTTTCGTGCGCATTTCCAAAACCGATAATCCTGGAGTGTCGTCGATGTAAATTGGCGCCTCAGCCATTTCACCCATAGCCTCAGACAACTTTGCAAAATCTTCATCACTCAGATTTCCGGTGCGGATATTCCAGCTATCAACTCCCGACGCATCCGCTAACATACGGTCGACCAACTGTTCCTTGCTCATCTCTAGGCTGAAAAATAGGACGGGATTTTTCTCAATCGTCGCCACGTTATAAGCCAAATTCGTCACCAGCGTCGTCTTACCCATGGCTGGTCGCGCCGCCAGAATGATCAAGTCTGATTTTTGCAAGCCAGCGGTCATATTGTCCAGATCGCGATAGCCAGTGCGAACTCCTCTGAGAGAGCCTTTATTTTTACTGAGCTCTTCAATTCGATCAAAACTATCCGTCAGAATGCTTTCCAGGCTGACCAAATCTTGCTTGGTTGATTGGTCTGACACGCTGAAAAGTTCGGCTTCGGCCTTCTCTAATAATTCCTGCGTAGTCGTCGATTCGTCATAGCCAAGCTCGGAAATATCACCGCTCGCTTTTATTAGGCGCCTGCGAACCGCTGCTTGCGCAATCATTTCCGCGTAAGCCGATGCGTGCGCTGCCGTTGGAACGTAGTTTGTTAGCTCTGTTAGATACGCTGATCCGCCGACCAATTCCAGCTCGTCCTTTCGCTTCAATTCATCAGTTAAGGTCAGAAGGTCGACGGGCTTATGTTTTTCAAATAGCCGCATCATTCCAGCAAAAATCAATCCGTGATTCTTGTCGTAAAAATCGCTAGGGTGAGTAATTTCTGCGGCGTCCGCCAAAACTTCCTCGTCAATTAAAACCGCCCCAAGCAAACTTTTTTCCGCGTCCAAATTTTGTGGCGGTATCTTCCCTTTTACTTCTTCGCTTTTATCTGCCATTAAATATCCTCCAGCTTAACTTCTTCGCCGCCACCCATTAATTCTGCAATTTCCGCCAATTTTTCGTCCTCTGGCGGTTTCTTCTCTCCAATTATATCAATTTCCAAATCCATCGCGGTTTCTTCTGAGATAATTTCTGAAATCAACGGTTTGTTTTTCGCGTCATCCAACTTTTTCTTATAAAACGCGGAACCTGCGTAAATTGTCAATTTTTCACCATCAAACGACCACTGACTTTTCTGTAATAATGACGCCAGCCCGAGAGATTTTTCCTTCGCCCTTTCAATGACTTTTTCCCAATTTAGCTCTAGCGGCGTGTCGGTTTTCTTTGGTTTTGCGGCGGGTTTTTTTGCTGGCTCGGCTGATTTTTCTTCTTTTTCAATCGGCTTTTCGGTCTGTTTGGTCGGTTCTGCTGACTTAATTGGCGTTGGTTTTTCGGCGGGTTTTTGGGTCGTGGCTTGAGTTATATTTTTCTTTGGCGCGGCTGACTTTTTTGTCGGCTGAGAATTGCTATTCATAAATATCGTCAATAATTTCAAGTCTGGATGCGGGTGCCGATCAACCTCGATCAGTTGCTGAACCAACCCAATAAGATTCGGATTTTTTCGTAATCTATTGCGAGCGATTGACAATAATTGATGCGCCACAACAACTGAATTCGCACCGCTATTTTCTAATTCCTGGAAGGTATTTAAGACTTTATCATTGTCATCGGATGGGTATGAATCCAACAAATTGCCGAGCATCGTCGCGTCGCTCAGCCCCAAATATTCGGTAACCATATTCGCTGTCAACGGCTGGTCTGGAGTTGCTAAAATCGACAATTGGTCAAGCGTACTGATGCCGTCACGGAATCCGCCACGGGAACGTTCAGCGATTAACCTGGCGGCGTCCTCTTCAATTGCAAATCCCTCTTTTTTCGCTATATTCATTAACTGGCGCGTCATAATTTCCGTCGGAATTGGGCGGAAGAAAAATTGCTGGACGCGGCTAAGAATGGTGGCTGGAAGTTTGTCGGCGTCGGTTGTGGCTAAGATAAACACCACGTGCTCTGGCGGTTCTTCCAAGGTTTTCAATAGCGCGTTAAATGCTGATTTTGACAGCATGTGAACTTCGTCGATGATATAAACTTTTTTCGGCGCAGAAACAGGTGCAACTTGGGCTTTTTCTCTTAAAGCACGAATGTCGTCAACGCCGTTATTGCTGGCTGCGTCAATTTCAATAATATCCAAGTTTGAAGAATCGTCATCATATGGCAAGTGGTTAATTTCGTGCGCCAAAATTCGCGCCACCGATGTTTTTCCTACGCCACGCGGTCCAGTCAACAAGTACGCATGAGCAATTTTTCCCTGCTCTAACGCTCGACGTAAAATACTAGTCACGTGATCTTGACCTAAAACTTCATCCAAACTACGACTGCGATATTTACGATATAGCGCCTGACTCATCCCCTCATGCTCCTCATGAGATAATTATAGCAGAAAACGGCATTTTTTATGGATAGCGCAGATCGATTTTGTGTTTTGTTTCGGCGACATAAAAACGGTAGTAACTATTAGGGTCTGACACGGTTGGATCTTCAAGTATCTCGTCATTTTCTCTTATTTCAATATGCTCATTGTTACTGTACGGCTTGATAAGCTTAGTAAATTCAAACGCATATTCACCAGAAATATTCTTTAGTTCTCGACTCTGATCTATTGGGTCAGCATAGTCGGTCATAACTAGTATAAGAAAGTATCCATCCTTACCGCCGAATAGGTGAAAAGTCGTATCTGGACTAAGCGGTATCAGTGGTGCGAATTGTCGAACATAACCTAATTTTTTCAGAATTGGAAATGCTTCAAAAACTACAGACGGAAATACAAAATTTGAGTAATTGTTCATAGTGAAATTATACCAGGTAAGATGGATAGTTTTCAGACATATCCAGGTCTTATGGCTCAGAAACCAGTGAGGTGATCGCGCAAGTCGTTGCCGTTCATGGTTTCCCATGCGTTGTCGACGATAACCTGACCACCCTCGCTCTCAGGCAGCCTCCAATAGACGATATTTTCGCCGAGCGGACCGCCAGTGGCTCTGACATGACCATGACTATCACCGGGTATGTTACCAAACCTGCCGCCGTAGTAGACGTTAACAAATGTGATTTCCGAGTATTCGAGATCGCATAAATACGATTATTATTGTAATAATGGCAGTAATTATGCAAGTTAATAACAGAGCCTTAGACTTCTTGCTAATTTTTTCTTTCTTAAGGATGAATATTGATGTAATTAGAGTCACCGTTCCTAAGACATATGGCAAGTATCGCGCCAGTACTATTGAAGTATTTAATAATATTGTAGTTAAGCTTATTGGTAGCCTCCTTTACTGTGAAAGTTTGATTTATATATATCAGTAATAGAGTGAAATTTCAAGCTATTTCATCAAAAATATATTGTAAAAATAAGGTTTTAGAATAACGTTAATTGCTCGGTTGGTAAATACAGCTCAATTTCTCTGTCAACTTTTTGCGCCCGATAGCCAATAAGCTTTTTGATGTTGTAAGCCAGCAGCTGGCCATCGTAATCAGTGATGACAATTGAGCCGATGACGCTGCGTACATGTCCGACCAATTGACCATAATCCTTCATTAAAACGACATGCGACAGATCGACACCAGCGGTTTGAAAATAATCTTCACAAGGAATTAGCTCAGATTTCGGAAACGACACGCCAATTTTCTGCTCAATTTCAAGTAATTTTTGTCGCAATTCCCTTTCGCCAGTTGCATGGTCAAAAGGTAGTTTTATCAATTCCATCTTTTTGTGAACTGGCAGAGTTTCAATTATTCCGTCCAGCTTAGAAATTTTCGCCTCGTACTGCCTGGCGATCAATGCCGAAGAAAATGTTTCTAATTTTATAGCTAATCGCGCTCCCTGCTCCAACAATCTTCGAATTCCGCGCTCTTCTTGCGAGATTCCAACTTTTATGACGTTCGGCGCGAAGTACGCCAAGTAAACAAAGTGCGGATTTTGATTGATTTTTTCTTGTTGGACGGAAACCGAACTGGCGTTATAAAATGCTGGATTAAAGCCTGTTTTGTCGCGGCATTTTAGGCAATTTTCATACTTTTCATCAACCGTGGCGTGGTCTGGGCAAATTTGGCTACAGCGATTCTCAAAATCCACCCAACCCGTGCAATATTTGACAGAAAAATCAAACTTAAGAGATAAATCTTGCCCGAACAATTCGTGACGCTCAATTTTATCACCAACTTGACATTCAATAAAAGGCTTATTGTCAGTGTTAAAACTGGCATAACTGAGCAGAAATTCGCTCGGTAGCATAAGATTTACAATGCAGCTTCGACAGCAGCCCAAGTTGCGTCAGGATTGTCTTCAGGAATGATAATTGTGACTTGGTCGCCGACGTTAATTCGGAAGTAAGTTACGCTAGCAAGCAAAATACGATATTCGCGGCCGGAAGCCTCGACGTAGTAAATTCCGTCGTGCTGGACAAGTGTTCCGATAACTTGTTTTCGTGGCACAGGACCGATTTGCTTATAAATAAAGCTGCCGTCTTCAGCGATTGTCAATTTCATCAAGTCGCCCTCAACCAACTTTGACTTTGAAGCGTAGTTAGCTGGGATTGGGTAGTTTTTGCCATCAGGGCTGAGCATCATTTGCCCATCAAATACGCCTTCGATAATCTTTCCTGTTACATCATCTGACGAATTTTTTGGTGTGACAACTTGACCGTCGTCGCCAATAATGCTAATCAATAATTCTTTTGCGGCAGCTAAATTGGTCTCCGCCTCTTGAATAAGTGTCCTAAGACGCTTAATTTGCTTTTCTGGTAATTCAGACATGGTTCTCGCAATTCCTTTGTCTATTTTTTATAATACTTAACTAATATATAGCATATCCTTACATTTATATCAAGTCGCCTTATCTATTTTTATCCAATTTTCCACAGCGCTATAAGATATGAATAAAAAAGTGTTGCAAATTTTACTCTTGAAATTGACGCGTGGTTCGTGATATTAAGATTGGCGACATAAAAATCACCGCCCAGAGCGGACGGTGATTAAACGAAACAAATTGGCGTTATATAACAAATTATGAAAGCTCGACAGTAGCGCCAGCGTCTTCCAAAGTTTTCTTTGCAGCTTCAGCTTCGTCCTTAGAAACTTTTTCCTTGACTGGTGCTGGAGCGCCGTCAACGATAGCTTTTGCTTCACCTAGACCTAGGCCAGTGATTTCCTTAACAGCCTTGATGACTGCAACCTTCTGAGAACCAGCGTCTTTCAAAGTAACTGTGAACTCAGTTTTTTCGTCAGCAGCAGCGGCGTCACCACCAGCAGCTGGACCAGCAACAGCGACAGCTGCAGCAGCTGGCTCGATGCCGTATTCTTCTTTAAGATGATTTTTCAATTCGTTAACTTCTAGAACTGTCAATTTTACAAGTTCTTCAGCCAATTTCTTAATATCAGCCATTGATATTCTCCTTTATTATTATATTGTTGCGATGAATGCAACGTTACTAGTGTTGATTGCTAAACTTAAGCAGCAGCTTTGGCTTCGATGCCGTCCAAAAGTCCGTGCAAATTGCCGCCAAGCGCGTTGACTGTGTCGTGTACTGGTGATAGCAATTGTGATACCACTTGAGCAACGAGCTGGTCTTTGCTTGGTAGGCCTGCCAATGCTTTAACGTCAGCTTCGCTAATTGCCAAGCCTTCGCCTGAGAAGCCACCTGCAAGTTGTAATGCTGGATGCGTTTTTGCAAACGTGTCCAATACCTTTGCTGGCATAACTTCATCTTCGCTACTTACAGCGTAAACCAATTGACCAACCAATAAGCTGGTGTCAGTTTCTTTGTAAGTATCGATTTCCTGAAGAGCTACGCGTACCAGTCGGTTTTTAACAACCTTGATGGTAACGCCCGCTTCGCGAGCTGCCTTGCGTAGTTCTTGTAGGTCGGCAACGGTAAGGGTTTGATATCGGGCAAAAGCCGTACCCTTAGCGTCTTTTAATAGCTCTGTCAGTTCAGCAACCAAAGTTTGTTTTTTATCGCGTGAAATTGCCATAAAAATCCTTTCTTTGATTGAGTTAATTTGTTATGTGCCAATTTGTTAACGTGCGGTAATGGAGAATCAAAAAACGTCTTTGATTCTCGCACTACCAAAGACGTCAAATAAAACTGTTAGTTTCATCCCTCGGTGGCATTTTTATACTTGTTTTACGTCAAGTCGCCACTGTCTTTGGTAATGTTCCTTAGAATTGTAGCAGAAATGACAACGAAAAACAAGAGTTATGGCAATTATTTTCCAGCCGATTATTTTACAATAATAACGTGATAAAATCAATAGGCTTCTATGTCTAGCCAAAGAGAAAACCCGCTCCGTAGTGGAGCGGGTATGGGACCTCCTTTCTCTCTGTATCTTTTTGTGTCCCCTGTTGAGGGGTGCTAGTCGATTAAACTAACACCCCTCGAACAAGAGTTTACTTCGAGCGTGCCGCCTGGCGGCGGCGCGCCCACCAAATGGCAACACCCCCGATGGCCAGAAGCGCGATTGCGCTAGTGGCCACACTTACGGTAGTGCCGCCGGTCACTGGCAGTCGGTGCCGGTGTGGCACGGGCGTCTGACTCGGTGCCGGAGTTGTCGACGGAGTTGTCGACGGGGTTGGCGCCGGTTCCGGCGTCGTGCTTGGCGTCGGTGTCACCGACGGTGTCGGAGATGTCGACGGGGTCGGGCTCGGTGCCGGGGTCGGCGTTGGAGCCGGCGTGGGCACGGGGCTCGGTTCCGGCGTAGGTGCCGGGGTCGGGGTCGCAGAGGGAGTGGGTGTAGGCTGAGGAGCAGGCGTCGTGCCGTCTCCATCAGTCCCCCCATTAGACTTGATCTCGACCGTCTTCTCGTACTGGACGCCGTTGATCGTAGCCACGTTTGTGACAGATTTCGCACCGTCAGGATTCACCGGATCCGGGGTGTAGGTCACGCAGACCTTCGCGCTCTCGGGAGTCGTCATCTTGATGGTCTTGTTGTCGACCCGGGTAGCTGCGACCTTGACAACGGTCTTCGGATCCCACGTCTCATCGGTAGAGCACTCGACAGCGGTATTCTCGTCGTGAATCGTGTCCTCGGTGCCAGGCGTGGTGACCCAGCTGATCATCCAAGAGACAGTGTTGTCAGGATTGACCCACCCCGCCTTGAAGTTGTCGATACTTGCGTAGGGGTAATGCACAGGACCGCAGTCCCTATCGCATGTACCATCACCGTTGCTATCACCGAACGTGACAGACGTCGTCTTGCCATCCAGGATGAGATTGGAAGTGTTCTTACCCACTGCCGTTTCCTGAATCCTGGCATTCGCCCACCAGTGACCGGAGACATTAGCCTTATCGGTCATGGAGTCGGGTACAGTGGTGACAGTACAGGTGAGCTTGCTGTCGGCAACCTTGCAGTCACCGATCTTCTCGCCGCTGTCGAGCGTGAAGGGGAACTCGGAAGTCCACTTGAGGTCGACGTTGGCATAGACGGTGAACGTCTGACCAACCTCAAGTTTGTCTGCCGCCCACGTGCCGTTCACAGACACCGTCGAGGTGACGTGAGTACCGGCAGAGGTGACCTTGGTGATTTCAGCAGTCATGGGGTGGCCATCCGCGTAAGACGGAGCGACCACACCCCCGAAGAGGGACATAGCAAGAATCGCGACGAGGGTCGCCACGATTGAGACCCCCAGCGGAGTCCTGTTACGGTGGTGCATTTTCGCACCATCCTTTCTTTGTTGAGTCAGGTACAGAAGATGTTAAGGTCCTTATCCAGCCATGCTGGAAATCAGGAAATCTGAACATCAGCTGCGTGGACTTTACTATTTTATCATAAAAAATGAAAAATGCAATAGTAACACAAAAATCCCGCCAGAATCGACGGGATTTGATTGCCTGAAATATAAAGATTACAGAGAGTTCTCTACTTTAATGCCAGGGCCCATAGTTGTGGCAATTGCAACGCTCTTAACGTAAACGCCCTTTAAGCTGGATGGCTTTTGGGAGTTTAAGCTGGTTAAGAATGCGCGTGCGTTTTCTGCCAATTTTTCAGCGCCGAATGACACTTTGCCGATTGACAAGTGAACGATGGCTTGCTTATCAACGCGGTATTCAACTTTTCCGGCTTTTGCTTCAGAAACGGCTTTAGCGACGTCGGTAGCAACAGTGCCAGACTTTGGATTTGGCATCAAGCCGCGTGGGCCAAGCAATCGTGCGTACTTACCAAGCTTTGGCATGTACTGTGGAGTTGCGACTAAAATGTCGAAGTTCAATTCTTCCTTGTCCAATTGGCTTAGGAATTCTTCGTCACCGATGATGTCAGCGCCAGCTTTTTTAGCGGCAGCGTGTTCTGATTCTGGTGCAAAAACTGCAACTCGAACATCCTTACCTGTACCGTGTGGCAATGCTACGGTTGAGCGGATGTTTTGGTCAGCTTGGCGTGGGTCAACACCTAAGCGGATGTGGATTTCAACGCTAGCGTCGAACTTGACTGGGCTGGTTTCAGTAGCCAATTTCAAAGCTTCGTCTAAGCTGTACAATTTGTTCTTTTCAACGTTTTTTGCAACGTCTTGATATTTTTTACCGCGGCGCTCCAAGCGTGGGCGAGTAACTGGCTTTGGACCCTTCTTTACGTGAGCTTCAGCGTCGTCTGATTGTGGAGTAGTGTCGCCAGCTTCCTTGCGAGCTTCCTTCTCTGCTTTTTCGGCGGCTTCGTCAAGAGCTTTTTGGCTGCGTTTGCCAGACTTAGCGACAGTAGCTTCGCGCTCAGCAACAACGTCTTTGTCTTTGTTGTCGTGAGATTTGCTTGCGTCTGTAGCTTCTGCAATTGCTGCTTCAATTTCAGCGATTGTGTTTTTTTCGCTGACTGATAGTTTTAATTCTGCTGCTTTTTCTAGCAACTCGGCTTTCTTTGCCATAATAATCCTTTCTGTGGTGCGAACGGCAATTTGTCATCTTAACAAATCAGCCTCCCAACATTGATTGATAATGTTGAAATTATACCATATTTTTAGAGATTGAGGCAAATGTTTGATTTTATGGAGAAGAATTGTATAATATTTGTACTATGAGTGAAGTTTTAAGTAGACCAGATGATAATTTTGAGAAAATATTTGAGGGAATGGTACGTGGAGTTACTCCGTCTTGGGAGAAGGAAGATGACGATATATCCGTCCCGGAACAATGTAAATATTGCCCGATAGCAACGGCGGCGCTACGTAAATTTAATGAATATAAGAAAGCAGTAGGCGAACTCCTGAGAATGGCGTCGGCGGAAGAGGAGGAAATCGTAGTAGTTAACATGCTTACCGGTGAAAGATTGTCTGAAGGAGCTACTGATCGTGTTTGTGAAATAACTGGTGAAAAGTTAAACGAGTTGGATAAAATAAAAGAAGAAATCGTAAGGCTTACTAATGAATGCGAAGGACCTTTTGTTCTTGTGGGGTATGATGGTTCTCGGGTTGTGAGCGTCACTACGTGTGGTAGTTCTGAAATGTTTAAGACAGGTCTGGATCCGCAATATGAGCTAGTGAGAGTACAGCGCTACCAGGAGGAAAATAAAGATTAACATATAATTGCTGTTTTTGATAAAATAGTAATTATGGATATAACAATTACAAACATACAAGCAAGGCAAATTTTAGATTCGCGTGGAAATCCGACGGTTGAAGCGGACGTGACTTTGAGTGACGGTTCGTTCGGTCGTGCGGCTGTTCCGTCTGGCGCAAGCACTGGCTCTTTCGAGGCTGTTGAGCTTCGGGACGGCGAGCTGGCGTTTGGCGGTAAAGGTGTGCTTCGTGCGGTCGAAAATGTCAATGGTGAGATTGCGCAGGCTTTGAAAGGCTCTAATCCGTTCGATCAGGCCGCAATTGATGAAAAAATGAAGAGTCTGGACGGTACGCCGAATAAGGCACGCTTGGGTGCGAATGCGATTTTGGCTGTGTCGCTGGCTGTAGCGAAAGCTGCCGCTAAGTCGCGTGGCGTGGAGTTGTATCAATACGTCAATAGCTTGGCTGGAAATCCTGCAATGTGCTTGCCGATGCCGATGATCAACGTGATGAACGGTGGTCAGCATGCGTTGGGTGCGACTGATTTTCAGGAATATATGATTATTCCAACTAGCGCGGCAACTTTTGCGGATGCAGTTCGAATGAGCGCGGAAGTTTTTCACGTGTTGGCAAAAATCCTGAAAGACGAAGGTTATCCTACGACGGTTGGCGATGAAGGCGGTTATGCACCTCATGTCAGGAATGGTAATATGGAGCCTATTTTATTGCTATCTCGCGCCATCGAGCAGGCTGGCTATAAATTAGGCGTGGACTTTGGTTTTGCGCTGGACGTCGCGGCGAGCGAACTTTATAAGGACGGCAAATATAACTTGGCGACTGAACACCGAATTCTGTCGGCTGACGAAATGATTCGCACGTATAAAGCCCTGTTGGAGCGCGTCCCTGTTCTCTCGATTGAGGATGGATTGAACGAAGAAGCCTGGGAAGATTGGGAGAAAATGACGGCTGATTTGGGCAATTTTGCGCAATTGGTTGGCGACGATCTTTTGGTGACGAATGTCGAGCGATTGAAGCGCGGAATTGAAGAAAAGGCTGGCAATGCGATCTTAATCAAGCCGAACCAAATTGGTACGTTGACCGAGACAATTCAGGCTGTTTTGATGGCGAAGAATGCTGGCTGGAATACGGTGATGAGCCACCGATCTGGCGAGACGGAGGACGTAACGATTTCTCATTTGGCGGTCGGTTTGGGTACGGGTCAAATTAAGACTGGCTCGATGTCGCGGTCAGAGCGAATTGCTAAGTATAACGAGCTGCTGAGAATTGCGGAAAAGCGCCCAGATTTGGAGATTGCACATCCGTTTGTGAAGTAACTCGCGCAAAAAGGCTTCCCTGTAATTCAGAGGAAGTCTTTTTTATTTGGCGATTTTTTGACAATTATTCGAGGATTATCTTCTTAAAAACTCAATTTCCCCGCCCTCATTGATTCGGATAATTTGCGACGGTTGAGTGTCGGCGACTTCTCCAGAATCAACATAAATCGGCACTAATTCGTGGAAGTAATTTATCGCTTCGGTAACGTTCTTTGCCGGTTCTTCTCCTGATGGATTTGCACTGGGCGCGACCAAAAGACCAACGGTTCGAATTAATTCTGCCAACGGAGATTCTGGCACGACTCTGAATGCCAATGTTTCGCCGTTCCTCGGGAGGTGCGGCAGAAAATTAGGACTCACTTTGGTGGCGATTGTTGTCGGTCTATTTTTGGAGATTTCTTGATATTTGCGTTTGATTGACGGCGTGAGATTAGGAATGTCGTCAATATCCGCAACCAAAATAATAACGGGTTCATCCGAGGGGCGCCGCTTGACTTCGTATAATTTCTCGACGGCTTTTTCTGAATTGGCAGCGGCTAATATTCCGTAAATCGTATCAGTTTTAGCAATTATCAATTGCTCGTTCTGGAGCGCGGAGATTACACTGTTGTCTAAAATATTCTTCACAATCATTTATTACATCTTCCCATAAAATAACCCCGAGAAGTCCGGGGCTATTTGCTAAAAGTTCTGTAGATTAGTCGACGACTTCAACGCCCATTGAGCGTGCTGATCCGGCGATAACTTTCATTGCTCCTTCGATGTCGATTGCGTTCAATTGATCTTTTTTCGCCTCAGCGATTTCTTGCAATTGTGCGCGAGTAATCTTACCGACCTTGTCTGAGTGTGGCTTGCCGCTGCCCTTTTGGATGCCAGCTTTCTCGCGAATCATATCGTCAACTGGCTGACCAAGTGAGTTCCAAGTAAATGTTCGGTCTTCGTAAACTTGAATGTGAACAATTACATCCTTACCCATCATGTCTTTTGTAGCGTCATTGAATGGATTAATGAAGTCCATCATGTTTAGTCCCCACTGACCAAGCGTTGATCCCACTGGAGGACCTGCTGTTGCTCGACCGGCTGGAATGCGTAATTTCAAATTACCAATAATTTTCTTTGCCATAGTTCTTCCTTATAGTTTGTAGTGCGTAACTCGAATATTATATCGAAAAATGCTTAAAATTGCAAGCTAAACTTTTTTAACCTGCAGGGCGTCCAGTTCGACTGGAGTGTCGCGGCCAAACATGCTGACCATAACCTTCAAAGTACCCTTAGATGCATCAATTTCGCTCACGGCGCCATCAAAGCCCTTGAACGGACCATCGATAATTGAAACAACTTCGCCCTCTGAGAAGTCAATCTGGTGCTTTGGCTCTTCAACGCCCATTCGCTTCTTAATCTTCGCAATTTCTTTTTCAGAAACTGGAGTTGGCGTAGTATCGGCACCCACAAATCCTGTAACGCCCGGCGTGTTGCGGATGATGTACCAAGTTTCGTCGGTCAATTTCATCTCAACCAAGACATAGCCCTGGAAGATCTTAGCTTCAACAATTTTACGCTTACCGTTACGAATCTGGATCTGCTTTTCCTTTGGCACGATAACGTCAAAAATCTTATCAGCCATATCGACGCCGTTGATTCGCTGGCGGATTGATTCGGCAACCTTTTCTTCATAGCCAGAATAGGTGTGAATTGCATACCATTGCTTACTGTCGTCATATCGTTTTGAACTCATAGTGTCTCCTCTATTTCAAAATTTGGTTAAAGCCCCAGTTGAATGCGGCGTCAAGTAATAAAATCAGAACGACAAACATAAAGGTGAAGATAAGTACCGCCGCTGTCATTGCCCAGGTTGCTGAGCGGGTTGGCCAGCGAACTAGCTTCAACTCTTCCCAAGCGCCCTTGAAATATCCAATCAATCCACCTTTTTCGCCAGATTTTTTAGGTGCTTTTGTGGTGATTTTTGTTGGTTTATTGATTTTTTTCGCTACAGCTTTTTCTTTTTTTGGCGCGTCGTCGGTAGCCTTAATTCGACGAACCGTAGTTTTGCTGCTTGCCTTGCCTTTCTGTGCCATATTTTCTCCCAATTTAAAAAGTCTGTTTTTCACAGACTGTCAATAGTCATTGTAATTCATCCGAGCCAAAAAAACAAGTTGACCGAATATTATTTGTCATTATTTTTGAATTCTTTTAGTTTGAATCCGAACGTCGAGCCGTGATTTAATCGGCTTTCTACCTCAATTTTACAGCCCAATTTCTTCGCCAACTTAGCGGAAACGTATAGACCTAATCCCGTGCCTTTCGTCTCGCGAGTTCTATAATCTTCTGCGCGGTAAAACTTGTCGAAAATTTTTGCTATGTCGGCTTTGCTAATGCCAATTCCCGTGTCAATAACCTTGAAGGTGATTTCGCCGGATTTATTTTTCTTGATGGATAAAGTTATAGAGCCTTTTTGTGTATATCGAATGGCGTTGGTAATGAAGTTTTGGAGAATTTCCTCCAGATATAGACGAGAAACTTTAACTACGCCAAGTCGTCCGCCGATATCCAAATTGAAAGCCAAACCTTTCTCGCCCGCCTGAGGTGAATATTCGGAATTTATCTGAGCCGCCAACTCTGTCACGTCAATTATTTCTGTTTCATCAGCCACACCTCGCTCGGCGCGCGATAATGTACTGAGGTCGTTGATCATTCGCGCTAAGAATAAAATTTGCTTATGGGATTCGTCAATAGCTTCGGGAATTTTGCTAGTCATTTTACGCTCGACCAGCAATTTGGCATTGCTCAGCGAGCCTTCAGCAATAGCAATTGGCGTGCGTAATTCGTGACTAACTACACTGATAAACTCATCGCGCTCTTCCTCGAGGCTCTTCGTCTTCGTAATGTCACGTAAAATAATCACGTATCCGTCCGGCGTCATTTTATCGCCACCCTGAACTGGCGCAAGCGTAACTTCCAGGCGAATGTAATCATCATCTCCAATTTTCATCAGAACGTCGTCGCGCTGACGAATTGCGGAAGACTTGGTGAGTTCCTTAAAAATGTCAATCGGCTTTTTATCCGTCGTTTCAAGGTTCAGAACTTGACTGATATGTTCGCCGTTAATTCCGCTGTTCGTGTCAATTAAATTAAGTGCCGCAGAATTGTACGTATTGATAATTCCGTGTTCGTCCGTACTGAGAATCGCGTCGGTGATGTTATTGATAAGCGTGATCATTCTTTGATGTTCGCTAAGGCTTTTTTTGTTATTTTTACAATCGTCCTTATCGCTAATTTCCGACAATATTTTATGTAAAACAATAGCTATAACACCTAAAACAACACTCAGAGTGATCAATAGAAAAATTAGCGCCCACATAGCTAAAGTATAACATAAGCATATGTGTTTCTATATGTATGGAGAATATTTTTTCAATTCATTTCGGTGGATTTTATAGTGCGGGTCAAATTTGGCAACTTCGTCCCAGAATTTCGTCGAGTGATTCATATGCCTGGTGTGGCATAACTCATGAATAATTACGTAATCAATTAGCTCAAATGGCAAGTTCATCATCCCGATGTTCAAGCTAATCGTTCCAGATGAAGAGCAGCTTCCCCAGCGACTTGATGAGTGTGTGATTTTACTCCGAGCAAAAGAAAAGCCGTGTTCTTCCGCTAAAAACGACAATCGCCTCGGCAGATATGACTTGGCTTCTTTTCTAAGTGCGATCAGAATTTTACTGCGAATAAGTTGTTGGTTTGCGGCCGATTCGACGGATTCTGCTTCATTTATTTCTGCTAATATCTGTGTTCCGACGATTTTCACGCTTGAAGGTTTCGTAGTCGTTTGTATCAATAAATGATGGCTTTTGCCGATCTGCTGATTCTCCGTATAAGAAAGTTTTTCTCGGTATTGAGAAACTAATTCGCGGATTTGCTTCCGGGAGGTTTTAATCAATGCCTTTGCGGCCAACAGCGGCGCATATGGCGGCATTGTAATTTGTATTCGTCCGTCTGGCGCAATTTTCAAACTAACGCTCTTTGCTAAGCTGCGCTTTTTAACGACAATTTCTCCGAATTCTTCGTCGGTAATAATTGTCATAGCTAACCTATATTGATTCGATTTCCGGCAATTGGGCGGCGTGGAGCTTCTGGGCGACTGGCACCAATTTGCTTAAGAACGGTGCGAGCTTGGCTACTTAAGGTGTGACGGCCGCTGATCACGATGTAAGATTCGCTGCTGTGCGGCGCTGAGAATTGCTTCAATCGTCGCTCGAAAGATTCGTCGTTTCCGCCGTAAGTCTTTATCCAGCGATGTTTGGCTGTGGCAGGATCGGTTTGCACCCAAACAAATAGGACTTTATATCCATATTCTCTAGCAAGGCGATTGATACGCATACGATTCGTGCGCTGATCGGTCGATCCGTCCAAAATGACAGTTTGCTTAGTCTTCAAAAATTCTTCCAAAAGCGATAATGTTGCGTCAGAAATGGTTTTTGTATTGTCCGTAAAAACTTCAAATTGTCGAGAACTTACCACTGGAGAATTGAAAATCTTCGCAAATTCTACAGCGAATTGTGTCTTCCCTGAACCTGGCGCACCAACCATGGCGATAATATGCGGAAGTGAAGGTGATAAAGGTTTCATATTGAGAAATTATAGCAGATTTTTGACTAATAAAAAAGATTCTCTTTCCAGCGAGAATCTTGGCAGGAGTGGAGGGACTCGAACCCCCGACACCTGGTTTTGGAGACCAGTGCTCTAGCCACCTGAGCTACACTCCTATAGCAACCATTTTATCACGAATTAGCTTTGTCGCAAATGTTAAAATTGTGAAAAATAAAAAACTCGTGAAAAAAATCCCAAAATCCCTTGAAAAAACATAAGCGTAGTTCTACAATTAACTCAGAGATGAAAATTTTAATGCTTGGGTGGGAACTTCCTCCGCACAATAGTGGCGGACTTGGCGTTGCTTGCTATCAGATGTCGAAAGCGCTTGCTTCGGAAGGCGTTGATATCGACTTTATCATTCCCTACACCGCCGAGCATCCTGGAATTGACTATATGAATATCTATTCAGCCACTCCTTTGCCGCCAAATTATCACGATTTGGGTGCGTATAATAACGGCTCAGAGGAGGACCGTGAAAACGCCAAGGACGAGTATGGTCTTTCGCCGATGCGTGCTGTACAGAGGCGTTACGGTAAATACGTTCGGAAGTTTGTGAAAAATCATCAGCCTGACGCGATTCACGCGCATGATTGGTTGACGATGGAAGCTGGAATGATTGCTAAGGAAATGACGGGCGCGCCGCTAATTGTGCATGTTCATGCGACGGAATTCGACCGTTCTGGCGAGCAGTCCGGAAATCCTCTGGTTCACGAAATTGAGCAACAAGGCTTGTTGATGGCTGATCGGATAATCGCCGTTAGTGAAATCACGAAGGAAATAATTGTTAAGAATTATCACATTCCGCCAGAGAAAATTGAGGTGGTTTATAACGCGATTGATTTGGCTGATTTGCCGCCACATGAGTATGACGCCAGCACTTACAGATATTTGGAGGAGCTGAAAAAGGATGGCTATACGGTTGTTGGCGCGTTGACGCGACTCACGGTTCAGAAGGGTTTGACGTATTTTGTGCGAGCTGCAGCGAAGGCGCTTGATAAATATGAGAAGATTGTTTTTGTTTTATCAGGAAATGGCGAACAAAGAGATGAACTGATTGAACTAGCGGCAGATTTAGGGATTAGCGATAAGATGATTTTTACGGGATTTGTACGCGGAAAACAGTGGCGAGATATTTACTGTTTGATTGATGTTTTTGTGATGAGTTCGGTTTCTGAGCCATTTGGTTTAACTGCTTTGGAGGCGGCACATCATGACACGGCGTTACTTATTAGTCGTCAATCTGGTGTTGGTGAGGTTCTGAATAATATTATGCGGTTTGATTATTGGGACGTGAATAAATTGGCGGATGAAATTGTTAATGTCGCTGAATCGCCTGCCTTACAGAAATCTCTGAAGAAAAACGTTAAGAATGAATACGCGAGAATTTCCTGGCAAGACGCCGCTAGAAAATGTCTGAAACTGTATAAAGGAGCGCTGGCATGAATAAAAATAAAGGAATAGTTTTATATCTACACGTACACCAACCGTGGCGAATACGCGAGTATAGTATATTTGACGTGGCTTGGAAGCATAATTATTTCTCTGGCGGTCAAAATCCAGATCAGGACAATCAAAAAATATTCCAAAAAGTTGCAGAAAAGTCGTATTTGCCGATGAATGCTTTGCTTGAAAAATTATTGAAAAAATATCCTGATTTTAAGATCTCACTGAGTTTTAGTGGAACGTTTTTAGAGCAAGCCGAAAGGTTTAATCCTGAAGTTTTGGAGAGCTTCAAGCGCCTGGTAAAGACTGGTCAAGTAGAAATATTATCAAGTCCGTATCATCACAGTCTGGCGTTTTTCTATTCGCGCAAGGAGTTCGAGCGTCAAGTTGAGCTTCACCGCTGGAAGATTCGCGAGATTTTTGGTGCGGAAACGCGAGTTTTGGCAAATACGGAATTGGCGTATAGCGATGACTTGGCAAAATGGGCTGAGCAGGACGGCTTTAAGGGCGTGTTGGCTGAAGGCTGGGATCCGATTCTGAATTGGCGCAGTCCGAATTATGTATATCGCCCGAGAGGCACGAAGAAGATTGGATTGCTACTTAAGAATTATCGATTGAGCGATGATTTGGCGTTTAGGTTTAGTGATCAAAAATGGAATGAATGGCCGCTGACCGCGGATAAGTTTGATACATGGGTAGAAGATTCTGTCCGTTACGCGCCACTGCTTAACTTGTTCATGGACTATGAAACTTTCGGCGAACATCAATGGGCGGAATCTGGGATTTTTGGCTTCTTTGAGAAGTTTGTTGATAAATGGCTGAGTGCTAGTGGTAATACTTTCTATACCGTTAGCGAAGCGCTGGACGCGAATGCGCCTGCTGGTGAAATAAGTATGCCGTCGCCTGTAACGTGGGCGGACGCCGAGCGGGATTTGACGGCTTGGAACGGAAACAGCCTGCAGAAAGAAGCTTTGCGATATGTCTATGAGATTGAAGATGAGGTCTTGAATAGTAAGGATGAGGGTTTGATTAGCGATTGGCGAAAATTGCAAACTTCAGACCACTTCTATTACATGGGAACGAAGAATTTTACTGACGGCGACGTCCATGCTTATTTTAGTCCGTATGATTCGCCGTACGATGCCTTTCTTTACTATATGAATACCATTCGTGATATGAAATCTCGATTGAGGAAATAGCCAAACATTCTTGCCAAATAAAAACTCCCTCTGAATGCGAGGGAGTTTCTGTGTAATCCTGTTAAATTAGCTTTTACGAGCCTTAACTTCGTTACGACCAAGGTTTTTCTTAGTCTCGGTGTAAGTAGCGTGTTGCTTTGCAATTGGGTCGTACTTACGTAGCGTCAATTTACCCTGACCTTTTGTGGTGCGGTTCTGGGTGTTAACAGTAGTATAGTAAGTTCGGTGGTTGCTCAAGTTACTCACCAAACCAATCAGCTTTCGTTTCGTATTCTTCTTTGCCATCTCTTTACTCGTTAGATTTTATAAAACGTCTTGACTAATTATAGCATGGGTGAAGTGAAAATGCTAGTACCATATCAGATTTTGCTAATTTTCATGCTTACTTTGCTAATCGCCTAGTCAAGTATAGACCCGCGTACTTTATCAATTCTCTGTTCTATCGATTGTCTCGTCACAGCTCCCTCCTGACCTTGTTAAGACTGCGTTTTGGTAAAACTTTCTCTTCTTACGATTTTGCGAAAAAATTCAATGCTAAGAATGTTTTGATAATTACTAATCGTCCAGCAATTGCCAATTCATGGTTTGATGATTTTGAAAAGTTTATTGACGGGTATTATTTTATTTCGATGGCAGATTCTTTAAAAGAACGCGAAACTTTGTCTAGGGACGAATTCCTTAATAAGGCTAATTCATCAAGTGAAGATAAGCAGATAACCTTCTTAAGTTTGCAGGATCTAAAAGGAGGTAGGGCTCTTGGCGGACCACACAATAAATTAAAGTGGGTGGCGGATCTGAACTGAGATTTGTTGATGATTATAGATGAGTCTGGTAAGATGATCGAATTGGACGCAGAGCAAGTTTTGACTTATCATCGCGAAGGAGGTTGTTAGCCGCTTTTGTGACAAGAAATAGCGAAAGTACGGTATACTTATAGTAAGGATATTTATAAGTTAATTTGCGGAAGGAAAATAACGTGGCACAAAAGGAAGCTAAAGCGCGACTAAAGATAAATATGCTACTTTCTGATGCCGGGTGGAGATTGTTGGATAACGAAGACGGTCCCGCTAATGTCGATGTAGAAAACAAAGTAGATATCGAAAACCCGGGCGACGATTTTGAAAATACGAGACGAGGGTTTGTTGATTACCTTCTTCTAGGCTCTAACCAGAAGCCCATTGCCGTTCTTGAAGCTAAGCGTGAAAGCATTCCTCCGCTTTCCGCTAAAGAACAAGCTCGCGATTATGCCAATTCTCTACACGTAAGGTATGTAATTCTTAGTAACGGCAACACGCATTATCTGTGGGATATGCAATTTGGTAACCCCGAGCCAATTAGTAGCTTTCCGACTCTAAGCTCATTAGAAGACGAAAAGAAATGGATTCCCGATGTTGATGCACTTGTAAGCGAGAATATTTCTCGAACCTATATCGCCGAATCGCAAATGCCTGAAATTAAAACACATCCCGATTATATAAACGAAGATACTCGTAGCGAATTTATAGAGAAAAATAAACTGAAAATCCTTCGCAAGTATCAGGTAAATGCGATTAAGGCCGTTCAAAAATCGGCGCAAAACGGCAATAAACGCTTCCTGCTCGAGATGGCGACTGGCACCGGAAAAACTTTAACTTGCGCTGCTATTATCAAACTATTTCTAAAGACAGGAAACGCTCAGAGAATCCTCTTTTTGGTTGATCGCATTGAATTAGAAAATCAGGCCAAGAAGTCTTTTAGGCAGTCCATCGGTAAAGATTACGTGGTTAAGGTATGGAAAGAAGATAGAGATAACTGGAAAACTGCCGATATCGTCATTAGTACAGTTCAATCTCTTTTGGCGAGTAGTCGCTATCGTGATTTTAGTCCGAATGACTTTAATTTAATTATCTCGGATGAGGCGCATCGTTCTATTGGCGGCAACGCGAGAGCTGTTTTTGAATATTTCACTGGGTACAAGATTGGGCTTACCGCCACACCGAAGGATTTTTTAAAGAATACTAAGCAAGATGAAAATTCAGAAAAAGAATTCGAACGCAGAGAGTTATTGGATACCTATAGGACTTTTGGGTGCGAATCTGGTCAACCGACTTTTAGATACGACCTAAAAGATGGCGTAAACGATCCTGATGGTCCGTTTTTAGTGAATCCTGTCATCTTGGACGCTAGGACGAATATTACCTCACGACTGCTCGCAGATGAAGGCTATGCAGTCCATAAAGTTATTGACGGCGAAGATGTTGATGAGAATTTTGGCATCAGAGATTTCGAGAAAACATTTTTCAATGAAGAAACCAATCGTGTGTTCTGTGAGGCTTTTATGAAATACGCGGCGGTCGATCCGTTATCTGGAGAAATTGGTAAAACCATAATCTTTACAGTTAGCCAAAAACACGCAGAAAAAATAGTCCAAATGCTTAACCAAATTGCTATGGAAAAGTTCCCCGGCAAATATAATTCTGATTTCGCTATTCAGATTACGAGTAATGTTCGTGATGCTCAACAGTTCTCGATTAGTTTTTCTGAAAATAATCTGCGCGGACATACAAGGTGGCTTTCGGATTACGAAAGTAGTCGCACTAGAGTTGCCGTCACGGTCGGCATGATGACGACCGGTTACGATTGCTCCGATTTATTAAATCTCGTGTTCATGCGTCCAGTGTTTAGCCCTTCTGACTTTATTCAGATGAAAGGTCGAGGTACGCGACTCCATACGTTCAAATATGTAGATTATGAAAATGGCGAGAAAGTTAAAACTATTAAGAAAGAAAACTTCCGTATTATAGACTTTTTCGCAGTTTGCGAATACTTCGAAGAAAAATACGACTATAATGCGTCGTTGGTAGTGCCAGTGAGCAGGCAAACACAAAACGCCTTAGTGACTCCGCCGCTTATCGATGTCGATCCTCCCGTGATCGTGGCAAACCGTACGGTAGACCTAAATGAGGATGATTCCCTGAGTGAAATAGATGAGACTATTGTTGGTAAAGAAGGCATGCGCGTTGACCGCGAGATGTTCCGTAGCTTCCAAGATGAGGTAAAGTCTAATGAAGAATTTGTCGAATTGTATAATAATGGCAATATCGATGAGGCGCTAAGCTATCTTAAATCCGAAATACTAGGCGAAGATAAGCCTAAGTTCTATATGACTCCTGAGAAAATTCGCAAGATCTTCAATCTAGACCGCAGATTAGACCTTCGTGAGATTTTAGATTTAATTATGAATAATAAAGAGCCGTTGACTAAAGCTCAATATATCCAGCAAAAGTTTAATGAACTTATTTCGGATAAAGGGCTGAGCGAAACGCTAGTCGGAGAGTCGTATAACGATGCTTTTGAACTATTTGATGCATATATCACTGATCGGCGTGTGTCTGAGGCTATAGATAATAAAGATTATAGTCTACTGGCTGGATTCGGCTCTATTACAATCGAACAGCTCAAACGCCTAGGTATCGAAAGAGTAAATCAGATTGTTAGCTATATTAGAGATTATATTAATGTAGAAAAACTAAGAGTAAAGGATTAATGAATGGACTATACCCAATTTAAACAAATAATAGATAATTCCCGCGACATTCTCATGGGTAAATTACCAAGTCCAATTGCTCAGGTGGACGCAATTTCGTACGCACTTATTTATAAGTTTATGTCGGATATAGATGACGATTCTGCTGCGCTTGGCGGTAAGCGTACTTACTTTTCTGGTGAATACGAAAAATATAGTTGGCACAATTTGATGAGCCCAACGATTACCGGCGCAGATCGTGTAATTCTTTATCGCAATGCGCTTGAAAATATGAGCCGAAATCCAAACATCCCTCCATTATTCCGTGAGATTTTTAATGGTGCGACACTTGGATTTACTGATTCAAATACGCTTAACTTATTTCTTCGCGAAATTGATAAGATTAAGCAGAGTTCTGGTGACTCTATCGGCGACGTTTATGAATACCTTCTCTCCACTATGGGATCTCAAGATAAGCTTGGTCAGTTCCGAACACCTCGCCATATCATTGATATGATGGTTGAGTTAATAGATCCCGATAAAACAGATAAAATCCTCGATCCTGCTTGTGGCACCGCAGGCTTCCTCATCTCTGCATATAGCTGGATTAAGAAGAAACACATTGAAAAAGAACGTTTGAATAGTGAGGATATCGAGAAAATTCATCGTAACTTCTATGGTTTTGATATCGAGCCAAACATGACACGTATCGCTCGTGTAAACTTGTTCCTACATGGGTTTAAATCCCCTCATATTATTGAGCATGATACTCTCAGCTCAGAAGATTACTGGGATGATCGTTATGATGTGATTATTGCGAATCCGCCATTCGCGACACCGAAAGGTGGTGTCATCCCACATAAGAAGTTCGGTATCACCTCTAATCGCACCGAGCTACTGTTCGTTGATTATATTGCTTCCCACCTAAAGCCGAATGGTCGGGCGGCTGTAATTGTTCCTGATGGTGTTCTGTTCGGCAGTAGCTCTGCGCACAAAGCACTTAGGAAAGAAATTGTCGAGAATAAGAAGCTTCAAGCTGTAATTTCTATGCCTTCGGGCGTGTTTAAGCCATATGCTGGTGTTTCTACAGCGATTTTAGTATTTATTAACTCAAATAATGAAAGAACCGACAAAGTTTGGTTTTACGACATGAAAGTAGACGGATACAGTCTTGATGACAAGCGTTCAAAGCTCAAGACCAGTGATATCCCAGATATTTTAGCAAGGTTTAAAAACCTTGATGGTGAGAAAGATCGTAAACGCAACGAGCAATCCTTCTTTGTAGATAAAGAAGAGATAGTTAAAAACGGCTATGACCTAACGATTAATAAATACAAAGAAGTCGAATATGAGAAAGTTGAATATCCACCAACTTCTGAAATTATTGCTGAGATTAAGAAATTAGATCGTGAAGCTTCCGAAAGTCTGGCCGAACTTGAAAAATTATTAAATGAAACAAATCCGGATTTGTAGGTGTATCATGAAGGTAAAATTAGGCGATTTGATCGAAGAATATTCAGAAAGAAATATAGACAATAAATACAAGCCGGTTGCCGTAGGTAAATATGGAATTAGGGCGCGTGAAAGTATTTACTCGAAGGAGCTAGCAAAAGATTATTCCAAAAATAAACTAATATATAAAGGAACCTTAACAATTGGCATGGGTTCTAATCAGATCGATATTGGAATATTACGCGATGACAAAATATACTCCGTTTCTCCTGCATATCATACGTATAATATTAAAATTTCAAACTATGACTATTTAGATTACTTATTGACGGCGAACAATAACAGAATGTTTTCTATCTACGCTAACAGGGGAAGTCGTCAAGGTAAAACACTTGACTTAAAAAGATGGCTTACTGATGAGTTGCGTCTCCATGACGAAAAAGACCAAAAAATAATTGTCCAAACTTTAAACGCTGTTAAGCAATTAATTAGTCAAAAAGAAGCCGAGTTAGTAAAACTAGACAATCTTATCAAAGCCCGATTTGTCGAGATGTTTAAAGGAAAATATGATTCGTTTAAAGTCGACGAGAAACTAAAAACGACATCGGGCGGCACACCGAAAAGTTCAGTTAGTGAATACTATGATGGTGGTGATATTCCATGGTTAACTAGCGGCGAAGTTAACTACGGAGGTATCACTAAGCCGTCGAACTATATAACAGAAAAAGGACTAAATAATTCGTCGGCGAAATGGGTTCCTGAAAACTCAATCGTAATTGCCATGTATGGCGCTACCGCCGGAAAAGTAGGAATTGTAAGATATAAGACAACTACTAATCAGGCTGTTTGTTCTGTATTGCCAAATGATAATTTTAATCAAGAATTCCTGCGCTACGCATTCCAGGATATTAGCGAAGAATTAACCTCTAAAGCAATTGGCGGCGGACAGCCGAATATCTCCCAGACAATTATTAAGAATAGCTACATCGTTGATGCGCCAATTGAGGAACAAGAGCGTTTTGCTTCCTTTGTCAAACAGGTCGATAAATCAAAATTTGCCGTACAAAAGTCACTCGAAAAAACGCAACTTCTATTTGATAGTTTAATGCAGGAGTATTTTGGCTAAAAAGTTACTCCTTTTGTTAGTGGGGGTTCTAACCTAACGAAAGGAGCTATTAATGGAGGACACCATTAAATATATTTTGGTGGATATGGACGAATATCTCACCGCAAATCAGTCGCAGAAACTACAGAGAGTGTTAACTTCTCGGCTTACCAGCCAAACCAAGTCAGTTAGTAGTGTTTCGAACAGCAATTATCTGGCGATGTTTTTGAACGCAAAGAAAATTGAAGGATGCTCTGAGCGAACGCTATCCTATTACAAAACTACAGTCGAGAAATTACTTGATGGGATTACGGATCCAATCAGGAAAGTTACAACTGACGACATACGTGAATATTTGGCTAACTATCAAGGTTTAAATGATTGCAGCAAGACGACTATTGATAATATCCGTCGCAATATCTCAAGCTTCTTTACATGGCTCGAAGAAGAAGATTATATCATCAAAAGCCCAATGCGACGCATCCACAAAATCAAAACCGCGAAAACCGTGAAAGAAGTTATTTCCGATGAGGAAATTGAAAAGATGCGAGATAAATGTAAAAATTTACGCGACTTAGCGATAATTGATCTACTTTATTCTACTGGAATAAGAATTGGCGAACTCGTGCGATTAAATATCGACGATATAGATTTTGAAGAGCGCGAATGCATCGTTTTCGGTAAGGGCGATAAAGAAAGACGCGTATATTTCGACGCAAAAACTAAAATACACCTAATGAGCTACATAAATAGCCGCTCTGACACAAATCCTGCCCTTTTTGTGTCGCTCGATGCGCCTTACGATAGATTGCAGATATCCGGCGTAGAAATACGCCTGAGACGCTTAGGGCGCGAATTAGGCATAAATAAGGTTCATCCGCATAAGTTCCGCCGGACTATGGCAACACGTGCAATTGATAAAGGGATGCCGATCGAGCAAGTCCAGAAGCTATTGGGCCACTCGCAAATTGATACGACTATGCATTACGCGATCGTGAATCAAACGAATGTAAAAGTCGCACATCGTAAGTTCATTGCTTAGCACAAATTTTGATTTGTCGACCTGCCGAGTAAAGACAGCAAATTGATTCTGTAACTCTTTTGCTGGTAATGGGACTTTGATTTCTCCCACAATCTTTTTAGATATTTCTTTAAAAGTTGCACCCCGACCGAGCGAGTTTAGAAAAATAGTGTTATAGCCTAGTAAATAATAAAGATATTCTGGCGCAACTTTTTCGTTACAGATAATGTTTTTAAAGCCTTGGTTGCAACACATTTCTTTACCCAAAAGTGCAACTTTACCTATTGGCGCTCTCGAGCTAAGAATCACGGTTCTAGATGGCATCATTCGTAGTGAACAACTACTTTTACCGCGTTCCGTAATTTTTTTCTTAGAATCATAGATAATCCCAGACATGTTACTTAATTCCGCCGGAGTTATCCAACAAATGTTGCCATTCCAATATTCTTTAATGCTAGTTTTGGGCGTGGAACCTGATACTACTTCTCCAATATCTGATATTTTTGTCCATTCCTTGTTTTGTGGAGCCAAATCAATACCCCCGAACATCTCGACAAATCGGGCTTTGACTAGCTCGTCCAGTTTTTCAATTTGGCGCCGTTCTTTTTCAATTCTTAAAGCAAGCTCATCGAATAGATTGACTATCTTATCCTGACTAGGCAGTGACGGTATTTTAGTAATTTCAATATTGTCAATGTATCCCTTACTCGTATGTTTTAATCCGGCGCCCTTAAATCCAGCCTCTAAAACGTCCATATTCGCGAGAAAGAAATAGTATAGATATTTTGCTCTGATTTTCTCATTAGGAATCAACGTAAGACAGTCGGTAGATGTAGAAAATTTTCCGTCATAATAATGGAGAGTAGCGCTTCCTCCGGTCCCCATTACTGTAGCTTTACAATCATATAAATACTCGTCACAACGACGGCTTTCATCTGGACTTGATGTGTAAAACTGGTACTTCCCATTAGGATTTGCATCGCCTGCCTTTATTTTAGACTTTGGAGCATACGTGTAATAATCAGATATTTTCATACCTACAAATCCGGATTTGTTTCGTTTAATAATTTTTCAAGTTCGGCCAGACTCTCGGAAGCTCGGCGATAAGATTATCTTTCTGAACGGTAGTAATGGTATTTGTGGTGTACTAGCGAGCCAGCTTCAACAAACGCCCACTAAGGCTATAATGACCAGCGTGAGCAAAGAAAGGACACTTTACGAAATAAGGCAAAGATTCAATGCGGGAAGCTTCTATGCAGAACGACTGATCCGGACGCAAACCAATCATTTTGAGAACGAAACCGAGTTTATCGCTTACCAAGAAATAGGAATAGATAAGTATTGCCCTCCACTCCACTCGTCCTGTCGCCCAACCGTGCGTGGGTCAAACATGAATTACAACTAGTAAATCAAAGACGTGCGATTCAACCCTAATATCCATCCAGCCGGTGTCTCAATAATAATGTCTTGGTCTATATCATGAGATGCATAAAAATGATAAAATATATATATGAGAAACGATGAAGTACTCATTAATCAACTCTTTGCTGGATCTTATCTAAATGAAGGCGCAAATATCGGTCACGAAGTAATTAATTTATTTAAAGACGATAATGGGCAAAACTATCTATATATTACACCAGGTGGAAAGGTTGATAGTAGTCATTCCGTCAAAAGCGTAATTTTTGTGCGTAATATTGAGGGAAAAACTACTGTAGAAGTCATTGCTAAAGCGGAAAAATTATGCCCCATTGATGTTGCGCCGAATGATGTAAAATATGCTGATACGCCAATTAGCAATGTCTTTAGTGATAACATATACCATGGCAAGTCTGATTCTAGTATATTTTTTACATACAGAACTGATAAGATTAGGCTACCTAGAAAAAATACTAGAATACTATTAACTATCAACGATGAGTTTAAACCGAACGATGATACTATACGCTTAATTAGACTTCACTCAAATAGTAAAGCTATAAGCAATCAATCTGGTAGAAAATACTATTCTGCACAAGACGACTATAACGCATATATCGAATTGCAAAACTTACTTAATAATGACGATTATTGGGAAAAAGACGATACTACAGAGAAATTGATTACTGATGAATCAATGCGCGGAACTGGTCTGACATTCCTAGAGATAATACGAAAAGAAAATGATGAATTAACATTTTCGAACTTATTGGCATATTATTTTCAATATAATAAGGCTATATTTAGGAAATTCGTTCGCGATATACTTGGCGTAGATGACCTTCGTCCGAGATTCGATATTATACGAGAAAGCAACAATAATATTGACCTATGGATAGAAGATGACAACAATGTTTTTGTAATAGAAAACAAAATTAAATCTGGGATAAATGGTATAAAAGATGATGGATATTCCCAGTTAAATAAGTATCAGGAATATACAGAAAAGCGAATTTCTAATCCTGACGACGACGCATACGGGAAAATTAGCCATTATTATATTTTTACGCCAAACTACAATCATATTGATACATCAAAATACAACTTAGCAAAATCATACACAATAATCACATATAAAGATATCTATGATTTTTTCAGAAAAAATGCGGCAAATTTTCTTGAAGATAAATATTTCTCTGACTTTTTGAAAGGACTAAAAAACCATACCGTGTCAATATCTGAACTCAATTTTAGCATCATGAGAGCTAGATTTTTGGAAAAGATTAACCGGACGTAGTACAAAGCCAAAGGATGTAATATGCTGAAAGTATAAAGTCGGCCCTCCGCATAGTTCTGCTGCGTGCAGTAATCGAGCTGATTTTTATATCAAAATGGTATAATCATAAGTGTAATTATGCGCAGTATAACAAAAACTGATTTGCGGTTTTTCCTAGGCTTGCCTCGACGCCTTTGGGCGATGGTCAGAATCTGACAAGAATTAAGAAAGGAGTGTTTAATATGAATCTAGACAAAGAAAAGCTTACGAAGAAGATAGTGGATACCATAAAACCAGATGAAATAATTTATGCCGAATACTCTAGTGGCGGTGCGATGGGAAATTGTGGGTCGAGCAGAATTTATGCTCTCAAAGATGATGGCTTGCATTATTACTACGCGAGTGTCTCCTCAAAAGAAAAAAGCCAAGAAGAAGCATATAGTATGGCTAGGGATTTACTGTTTGGGCTTGCTGATAAAAATATCTTAGATAAAACATATGGCGGATTTGGGAACATAGCTTTTAAAAAGAAAGATATAACTTTTGATCGTAACGACGATAAGTGTTCATTTGTTTATGATAAGTATCTAATAGAGGCGTCGGTTCTTGGTGTATACAATAACGTTGCAAGAGCTTTTGCAAAAAAGAAGATAACCGAAGAAGTAATGGATTCGTGGAATAATCCTGATAATTACTCTGTACTGTTAGTAGATGAAAGAATGCTTCTAAATAACTACGCTGAATATTATAAAAAAGACCGGCTCGAAATAACACTATCTAATTACATTGACGCAATTGATGAAATTCGACACCTCAATCATTTAGACACAAACTTTGCAACATTCGAGCAAATATCAAGCGGGAGAGATGCGATTGCAAAGTATCGACTACGCTATCTATTGGAAAAACTAGGTAAGAACGATACTGAGGGTATTTTCTATAATTTTGACATCAAAAAAGCAAAATCAGGCGATTTATTCGCCAGCATAAGCAAAAAGTTAGGTGAAGATATTTCTGAAAAATTTACAAAGTACGAAGTTGTCAAAACCAATAACTCGAATACGGACGAACTTAGCGGCAATATAGAACAATTATTTAAGTATCCAGTAGTCGTAGATTTTTCGGATGAGGCTCATAAAACGATAAGTGAAGATATTGCAAAGATAAATTCTTCTGACTTGAGAGCGAGAGGATCCATAGGTTATTATCTGGCGAGTTGTCATTATACACTAGGCGAGCTTCCTCTGCAAAAAGTCTTACCAACAGCATTACAAGTACTGAGAAAAATGCCAAAAGACGACTTCAATTGCACAAACACAGACCAGACGTACTACGCGGCCTCTTGGCTTGTAGACAGAGCATGGAGCGCTATTACGGAGGGAGAAGATGATTATAGTATTCGTTTCGGAAATATAATCTACAATAATATTTGGCCACAAATAGATGGAGTGTGGCCAATAAAGCATTATGGCGAGTATAAATTAACAGGGCCATTGAGTGAGGGAGAAAATGATGCCGGTACTTATATCTTCGAGCGGACTCTCGGCTTTATTTTAGCTCTAGATAATCTGAATGAACTAAATCCAGAACTATATAATTTCTTAAAGAAAGATAGTTGGTCACCAAGCATTGATATACGTAGAAAAAAATTCCTCTTAAATATAGCTAATCTTGAAGATAAGAACATTTTCAAACAGCTTCGGGAATACATGAAAAAGGCACATCCAATGGACATAGAGGATAATCTTAATGATCTTGGATTATATTTCCCCACTACGATAAGACGCGCTGATTTTCTTATAGATGCGCTCCTGGATGAGCAGGATGAGTTATTCTCCGACACTAGAGATATTATGTGGATCAAGTTGCTTTCAACGGTTCATTATAAAGGCATTGGGAAACATATATTGCAAAGGACGGTTGATAATTTCGAGAAAATAGTAGAGCTTCTCGGAGAGAGGCGAATCGTAGATGTGTATTTTGCCACATGCACTGGTGTAGATGAAGAAGATGAGGTCGTTTTACTCAAAGAATTCAAAGAAAAGTTGCAAAGTATTGAGGCTAAAAAAGATGAAAATTCAGAACTTATTGAGAGAAATATAAAGGTGCTGGAATCTACATTTACAGCCGCCAAAAAACATATAGAAGAAACTGCGTTCCAAAGAAAAGAGTTGAGAGCCTGGCTAGACAAGGAATATCCAAATTTGATAAAGATAGAATCTTCCGAAAACGATTCTGATTTATACATAACAAGGACAACAACGTAATTATATTAAATATTTACTGCGATGTTGATAGCGTAATTAAAAAGTATACGCCCCAAGGAAGACATATGAACTGGAGACATTGGTTTAGCTCCTAATAAAAAACACCCGCTTCAAACAGTCGCAATTGACTAGTAAAACAGATGTTTCGAAATGCTATTATGGAGCCACGATCGGGGCTTGAACCCGAGACCTCATCCTTACCATGGATGCGCTCTACCAACTGAGCTATCGCGGCGTAACAGGCTTAATTTTAGCATATTAAGCCGTGTTTAATCAACTGAGTTATTTTTTACGAGTGGATTTTTTGGCTGGCGTGCCGGCTTCTTTTGGCAGTTTTGGCGTGACAAATGCTTCTATTATTCCCCACGCTATGCTATTGACCAAGAACGTAACGAACAATATTCCTGACGCTGATGCCGCCAAGTGCGCCGATGAAGCGTTAAATAATGTCAATAATCCCGCTACGGCCAGACCAATTATGGCCAACATGATATAAGCGTATTGTAATTTCAATCGTTGGTTTTTTTCGCTATTCCATAATGCCAGAATAGATTTTGTAAATTCAAACATATTCATATAATAGCACATATGCTTATAAAAGTCAATATTGATACTTTGCGCCATCAAAAAGTCGCCCAAAGAAGGCGACGATGTTTCAATCTTGGTGCTGGAAGTAGGACTCGAACCTACGAAGCCTCACGGCGGGAGATTTACAGTCTCCTGTGATTGCCACTACACGATTCCAGCGTGATGTGGAGCCGCTTCTCGGGCTCGAACCGAGGACCTACGGTTTACAAAACCGTTGCTCTAGCCAACTGAGCTAAAGCGGCAACTGAATTTATTTTATCAATTTTTTCTCTCTGTGACAAGAGTTTACATAACTATTTTTCGCGGTTGATGTATTTTGCGCTGCTGGCGTGGGCGCGGTAAGTCGGCTTTCTTTGACGATGCCGTCGGAGTTAGCATTTTTGTAGCTTTTTTACGTAATTCTTCAGCTAATTCAGCCTGTCCGGCATTGTCATATGCTTCCGCTAAAATCTTTAACGTTTGAGGAATCGGCTCCAATTCAACGGCCTTTTCTAGTGCATTAATAACCTTCTTCGTGTTCCCTATTTTTTCCTGAACCTTGGCGTAGGCAATGTAGCGTGCTGCCAAATCATCTTCCATCTCTAGTGCTTGCTCGAATGCTAGCGACGCCTTTTCGTAATTCTCTGTTTCATAGTAAATTAAGCCGACGTTATGAAGGCTGGAAGCGCTTGGCTCGAGACTCTGAGCAATCTCAAAGCATTCGATAGCGTCCTTATACGCCTTCTGCTTAGCATATAAAATCCCCAAACGGTTGTACGCCGTGGCGTTTTTCTCGTCGACTCGCAAAATTGTCAATAAAGCCTTTTCTGCTCGCAAATATTTATTCTCACGAATCGATTCTTGGGCAATTTCCCATAATTGATCAAGTTTATTAGTAATCTTAGTTGGCAGGTCGCCAGTTTCTTTAATTGACGGATGATAAAAAATCGCCCAAATCATTAAAATTAGAATGAGGAATAATCCAAACATATCTATACTATTATATCACAAGTTGCGTCAGCGCCAGCCTGACGTTGGCGTTGGATTTTAATGCGCTCGCAACAGAGGTGGTTTTTTCAAGTTGCTCTTCAAGTGACGGATTTATTCCGCGGGATAAAGATTGAAAGCGAATCATATTTACTATAATATCCGTCAGCAATATCGCTTTTTGGCGGTCAGAAAAGTATTTGGCAAGATTCTTGAATGTGTCATATTTCCGATTTGTGGCTAAAATTTGCCTTGCGTCGGTGGCTAATTGTCGATATTCGGCGAATTTTTCTGGATTTTCTGCCAATTCCTTAATTAGTAATGGTCGCCCAGCCGCCAAAAAAAGGATTTGCTGGCTAGGAGCTGGGTCTAAATTGTACTTTTCAAGCAGTTTTTTATCTTGGATGGATGTCGTTTTATGAAGCGTCAACGTCTGACAACGAGATCTAACAGTATCAAGCATTAACTTCGGGTTTTTCGCGACAAGGATAAAATTGGTATTTTTATTCGGTTCTTCCAGTGCTTTCAGGAATGCATTTTGCGACGGCTCGGTCATTGAATCGGCTTCGTCAATGATAATAACTCGACGATTTATGGCGTAAGTTCGAAGCGTAGAGATGAGCTCGCGGATTTGATCGACAGATATGGTTTGCTTTTCTGGGAGCGGTTTCAGGTGAAAAGTGTCGCTGTTTTTTACTAACATTTGAGCTACGCCCGGCCCGTCAAGCCCATAATCCGCAACCACCAAAAGCGCGTGCGGCAATTGCGATGAAATCTGGCTGATTTTTTGAGAGTCTCGAGCGGATATAATCACTTCAGGCATTTATAAATCCTCTGGGAAGAATCTCTTGAATTCGTTAGGAATTGCAGCTTCAAAAACTTTTCTCTCACCAGACGGCAAAGTTATCTCTAATTTTTGAGCATGCAACATCATACGACAATCCGAAGACTTTCCGTAAACTCGATCACCAAGAATCGGTGCATTCAAATGAGCCAGATGGACGCGCAATTGATGAGTTCGACCAGTGGTCGGTTTCAACTCCACAAGCGACTGAGTATCATTTTCCGCCAAAACATGGTAAGTCGTCTGAGCTGGTTTCCCGTTCGGATCTATACGAAAAGTGCTCGGTGCTGAAGGATTGCGACCAATTGGCAGATCAATTTTTGCGGCATTCAACTTTGGCTTGCCGTCGGTTATCGCTATGTAGGTTTTCTTGGCGGTTCGCTC
>ERZ772979.329-NODE-329-length-35578-cov-17.558145_pt1 | contig 35578 bp, 34 predicted proteins | sample MGYA00511130_ERZ772979 | MGnify/ENA primary metagenome ERZ772979 (study PRJEB29015, sample SAMEA2738103) | human oral metagenome | biome: human oral; feature: human-associated habitat; material: saliva | place: China | collected 2186 ...
TTGCGCCATGCGGGACAACATGGATTTGCCTTGGTTGGCATTGAAGCCCGCATTGCCGTTCGGTTGAGCGTCGGACTGCCCATCCATCGCAAAACTGCAACAAATCATCCTGACGCAGAAACACTTTTCAGACGGCCTCCCCGGGAGGCTGCCTACGTTTAATTTTCGGGGCTGTCCTAGATAACTAGGGAAATTCAATTCAAGCTAGAATTATCCCCATGAGAAGAAGCCGCCTAAGTCAGTATAAGCAAAATAAACTCATCGAACTATTCGTTGCAGGCGTTACCGCCGGAACGGCAGCCCAATTGGTCGGCGTTAACAAAAATACCGCAGCTTATTATTTCCACCGGCTGCGGCTGCTTATATTTCACAGCAGTCCACATTTGGAAATGTTTGACGGTGAAGTAGAAGCAGATGAAAGCTACTTTGGCGGTCATCGTAAAGGTAAGCGGGGTCGCGGTGCGGCAGGGAAGGTCGCCGTATTCGGGCTTTTAAAGCGCAACGGCAAGGTTTATACCGTTGCCGTACCCAATACTCAGACAGCTACCTTACTGCCTATTATCCGTGAGCAGGTAAAGCCTGACAGCATCGTTTATACAGATTGTTATAAGAGCTACGATGCGCCGGGTGTCAGTGAGTTTAGCTACTTTCGCATAAACCACAGTACACACTTTGCCGAAAGGCAAAACCACATCAATGGGATAGAGAACTTTTGGAATTAGGCAAAACGTCATTTGCACAAGTTTAACGGCATTCCCAAAGAGCATTTTGAGCTGTATCTGAAGGAGTGCGAATGGCGTTTTAACAACAGTGAAATAAAAGTTCAAATCTCTATTTTAAAACAACTAGGTAAAGCACGATTTGTCCTAGTTATCTAGGATAGCCCCTAATATTTAAAGAAAGGTCGTCTGAATTGAGCTTTCAGACGACCTGTGTAAATATATTTATACCTATTATTTCTTATTCACATCATCTCCATCTAAGACTTTTTCAAAACTATTCCATACACTTCTACCACAATAATGCAGAATTAAAGAATCAAGTATTCCGTGAATATTATCATGATTATCTAAACAAAATAGCATTGGTCCAGATGGCATAACTGCTATTGGAATCAAATATTCAACACATAGTTTTTCTTTGTTATGTAAAAGAATCATTTTTAGAGTTTTTACATTCCTTAATTTCCCTAATACTTCACTGGTATCAAAGCTAATTTCATATGGATAATTTCTATTTGGAATGGAATTATTTTCGTATATGATAACCCTGTTGCCAAAAACATTTAATAACTCTTTTGCAGAATCAGATAAATATATATCAAATTTTTTATATTTTTCTAAAATTTCTAGATATTCATATTCAGAAATGAAATAATTTTCATTAAATCCAGATTGATTTAATACATTTATTAATCTTGTAGATAGTTTATTTACCATAGTTAAATACTTTCTTCTTGGGCTGTCCTAGATAACAGGGAAATTCAATTCAAGCTAGAATTATCCCCATGAGAAGAAGCCGCCTAAGTCAGTATAAGCAAAATAAACTCATCGAACTATTCGTTGCAGGCGTTACCGCCGGAACGGCAGCCCAATTGGTCGGCGTTAACAAAAATACCGCAGCTTATTATTTCCACCGGCTGCGGCTGCTTATATTTCACAGCAGTCCACATTTGGAAATGTTTGACGGTGAAGTAGAAGCAGATGAAAGCTACTTTGGCGGGCATCGCAAAGGCAGACGGGGGCGCGGTGCGGTAGGGAAGGTCCCGTATTCGGGCTTTTAAAGCGCAACGGCAAGGTTTATACCGTTGCCGTGCCCAATACGCAAACGGCCACCTTACTGCCTATTATCCGTGAGCAGGTAAAGCCTGACAGCATCGTTTATACAGATTGTTATAAGAGCTACGATGCGCCGGGTGTCAGTGAGTTTAGCTACTTTCGCATAAACCACAGTACACACTTTGCCGAAAGGCAAAACCACATCAATGGGATAGAGAACTTTTGGAATTAGGCAAAACGTCATTTGCACAAGTTTAACGGCATTCCCAAAGAGCATTTTGAGCTGTATCTGAAGGAGTGCGAATGGCGTTTTAACAACAGTGAGATAAAAGTTCAAATCTCTATTTTAAAACAACTGGTAAAGCACGATTTGTCCTAGTTATCTAGGACAGCCCCCAATTATTTATTTCTGGAAGTTTTATGAAAAAATACACAAAAAAGAAATATATGAAAATTCTGAATAAAGAAGATATTATGGAAATTTATCTGTTAATGGATAAGCTAAATGAAATCTTCCATGATCCAAGTCGTTCAGAAGATATTAATATCATTAAAAAATTTGGGGATGCATATTATCCTATTATCCATAAGTTGTACTACAAAACTCTTTGGGATGCACTAACAATAGAACAAAGAAAAGAAATATTAGGAGAAGATTATACTCATGAAATTTATGGTAAGTATGATTGATTTTAGCAAGCCGTAGCTCGCATGAAACCTCCAATCCAGACGTAGGAATGACGATGGTCGGTATTTTTAAATGGGGCGGTTCCGTTTATCCCCGACAGCCCTAGAACTAATCCGCCCGACGGGAAGGAGTGTCGGCTTTATCCCAAAGACGGCATATCGGTACTGTCTCGCAGATTGGTTTTTGAATCGCCACCCTCACTGGCCGCGCAAAAACAGCGCGTCCAATTCTTTCAGCGTGAGTTTGACCCATGTAGGACGGCCGTGGTTGCACTGATTGCTGCGCGGGGTTTGTTCCATATCGCGCAGGAGGGCGTTCATTTCCGGCAGGGTGAGTTTCCGTCCGGCGCGTATCGAACCGTGGCAGGACATGGTGGCGAGGATGCGGTTTTCCCGCGCTTCCACCTCCTGCGACGCGCCGACTTCGGCAAATTCGCGCAACATATCCCGCGCCAGTTGTTCCACGTCGGACTTGCCCAGCATTTGCGGTACGGCGCGCACGGCGATGCGGTTTTCGCCGATGGGCGAGAGGTCCAGGCCGAAACGGCGCAGTTCGTCGCCGAAATCAGCAAGGGCGGCCATTTCGCCGTGCCCTGCGGAAAAGGTAACGGGAATGAGCAGCGACTGGCTGTTCAGACGGCCTTGTTCGCCGCGCTGGCGTTTCATTTTTTCGTAGTTCACGCGTTCGGCGGCGGCGTGCATGTCCACCAAAAGCAGGCTGTCTTCCGCTTGGGCAAGGATGTAGATGCCGAGCAGTTGGGCAATGGCGAAGCCCAGCGGGTAGGTGTTTCCGCCGCCTTCGCCGTGCGCTTCGTCCCGGCCGTCTGAAACGGCGGTTTGCGCTATTGTGCCGCCGAAGCGTTCGTGTTCGAGCTGTGCCAGTTCATCGTCGCGCCGGTAGAGTTCGGCATAGGCATCGATGGCGCGGCGGTTTTCGTTCAAACTCAAGCTGCGCTGTTGCGGCACCCGGGCGGCAGAATAGGAAACGGGGGCGGTTTTGCCTGCTTGGGGGCCGTCTGAAAACGGCGCATGGCTGCCGCCATGGTTTTCAGACGGCCTCTCTTCGGCCAAACCCATCATTTTGTGCAGCACTTCGCCCGCATTGCCGACGCTCTCCGTCCGGTCGGCACGCGTGCCGGCCAGTGCTTTGTCGAGGGTGTGGAAAACGAGTTGGTGTACGGCCTGGCTGTCGCGGAAACGGATTTCGGTTTTGGTGGGATGGACGTTCACGTCCACGGCTTCGGGCGGCAGTTCGAGAAAGAGGACGAAGGCGGGTGCGAGGGCTTGGTGGAGCACGTCGCGGTATGCCTGCTTGACGGCGTGCAGCATGACTTTGTCGCGCACGAAGCGGCGGTTGACGAAGCAATATTGTTGGCCGGTTTTGCCTTTGGCGAAGGTGGGTTTGGCAATCAGGCCGTAGAGCCGCATGCCGCCGCCCCCGCCTTCGACAGGCAATGAGGCCGTCTGAAAATCGCTGCCGAGTATGGCGGCCGCGCGTTCTTCGAGGCTTTGCGGCGGGTATTTGAAAACGGGTTTGCCGTCGCGTTTGAGGCTGAAGGCGGTTTCGGGATGGGCGAGCGCGAGGCGTTCGAGCATGGTGGCGCAGTGGGCGTATTCGGTGTTTTCGGATTTGAGGAATTTGCGCCGTGCGGGGGTGTTGAAAAACAGGTCGGCCACTTCCACGGTGGTGCCTTCGGGATGGGCGGCGGCGGCAACGGGCGACAGGATGCCGTCTTCGGCGCGGATTTCGTGGCCGTGCGCGCTGCCGGGAGTGCGGCTGGTGAGGGTAAGCCGGCTGACGGAGGCGATGCTGGCCAGCCCTTCGCCGCGAAAACCCATGCTGGAAACATGTTCCAAATCGGTCAGGCTGGCAATTTTGCTGGTGGCGTGCCGGGAAAGCGCGAGCGGCAGGTCGTCGGCATGGATGCCGCCGCCGTTGTCGCGCACGAGCAGGCGTTTGATGCCGCCGCCGTCCAGTTCCACCTCGATTTCGGCCGCCCCCGCGTCTATGCTGTTTTCGACGATTTCCTTCAGGGCATTGGCGGGGCGTTCCACCACCTCTCCGGCGGCGATTTGGTTGACTAAATGGTCGGGCAGTGCGGCGATACGGGGCATGGCTTCGGACTCGTTTGAGGCTGTCTGTAAATGAGGCGGGCATTATAACAGGCCGTCTGAAATTTGTTTTTCAGACGGCCTGCGCTTGTTGGCGTTTGATTATTTGGTGCCGAAGATTTTATCGCCCGCGTCGCCCAAACCCGGGATGATGTAGCCGTTTTCGTTCAGATGGCTGTCGAGTGCGGCGGTGTAAATTTTCACGTCGGGATGTGCCTCGCTCACCCGTTTCACGCCTTCGGGCGCGGCCACCAGCACCAAGGCTTTGATGTTAGTACAGCCTTTGCTTTTCAGCAGGTCGATGGTGGCAACCATCGAGCCGCCCGTGGCCAGCATCGGGTCGATGATGAGTGCCGGACGCTGGTCCATTTTGCTGACGAATTTTTCAAAATACGACACCGGTTCGAGTGTTTCCTCGTTGCGCTGCAGGCCGACCACGCTGATTTTCGCCGTCGGAATCAAATCCAGCACGCCGTCGAGCATACCCAAACCCGCACGCAGGATGGGGACGACGGTCAGGGTTTTGCCTTTGATGCGTTCGCCTTCCATTTCGCCGCACCAGCCGGCGAAGGAAAAGGTTTCGGTTTCGAAATCGCGGCTGGCTTCATATGCCAGCAGCCGCGCCAGCTCGTTGGTGAGCGTACGGAATTTGTAGGTGCTGCAATCGGCTTCGCGCATCAGGGCGAGTTTGTGTTTGACTAAGGGGTGGTCGATGATATGGAGGTTCATGGGAATATCTCTGCTTTTTTCAGACGGTCGCAATTATAGGCGAACCATGAATTTCTGTCTTGACGGAAATAATAGAAATAACCATAATAAGCCGTATGAAACTGAATCCGACCACTCAAAAATTCGTGCTCCACTGGGGCGAAATGGGCTCTAAATGGGGTGTAAACCGCACGGTGGCGCAAATCCACGCGCTGCTCTACATCATCGGCAAACCGATGAATGCCGAAGAAATCAGCGAAACGCTGACCGTGGCGCGTTCCAACGTCAGCAACAGCATCCGCGAGCTGCAAGGCTTGAAACTGGTGCAAACCGTGCACCAGCTCGGCGACCGGCGCGATTATTTCACCACCTCCGACGATGTTTGGGTATTGGTGAAGACCATCGTCGAACAACGCCAACAGCGCGAAATCGAGCCGACGCTGCACTTCCTCAACGAATTGATTGCCACGCCCGAATTCGAACAGGAAAACGAACAGGTGCAAAAACGCATCCGCGACACGCAACAGTTTATGGATATTGCCACTAGCTGGACGAAGGAAATGCTCAAACTGCCCACCGGCACACTGGCGCAGGTTTTAAAGCTCGGCACCAAAATCCAGCGTTTCCTGACCGGCGGCAAAAAAGACTGAATCCGCCGCACAATATCGAAAAAGCCGCACCGGCCGTCTGAAAACAGGCTTTCAGACGGCCTTTCCCTGTCTTTTGACTGCCGGATGGCATATAATCCGCCCACTCGAAACACTCTGCGGAAACTATGGAAAAAACGGTGCACAATCCCATGCGCCGCCGTCTGATACTGGCCGGCGGCGCGCTGCTTTTGTCTTCCCGCCCGATCTTGGCCGGAGCGCAGCGCGAAGAAACCCTGTCGGACGACGTGGCCTCCGTCATGCGGACGTCGGTAAACAACGTCAACCCCGCCCGTTTGGTTTTCACCAACCCGCGCGACGGCGAACGCTGGCTGCGCGACATGTCCGCACAGCTCACCCGTTTTGTGCCCGACGAACCGTCGCGCCGCCGCCTGCTCATCAATATCCAATACGAAACCACCCGCGCAGGCCTCGATACCCAGCTGATACTCGGCCTGATCGAAGTGGAAAGCGCGTTCCGCCAATACGCCATCAGCAACGTCGGCGCAAAAGGCCTGATGCAGGTCATGCCGTTCTGGCAGCGTTACATCGGCAAACCCGACCACAACCTGTTCGATATCCGCACCAACCTGCGCTACGGCTGCACCATCCTGCGCCACTACCTTAACGTCGAAAACGGCAACATCGTCCGCGCCCTCGCCCGCTTCAACGGCAGCCTCGGCAGCAACAAATATCCCAACGCCGTCATCGGCGCCTGGCGCAACCGATGGCAATGGAATTGACCAACCCCGTTCATTTTTAAGGATAAACCATGCAAAACCAACAGAACGATTATCGACATCATGCACCGTCAAACAACGGGCAATACTACCAACAGCAGCCCCAACCGGTACAAGGCACCAATGCCCTGGCCATCTCCAGCCTGGTTTGCGGCATCATCGGCTGGATAATCCCGATACTCTTCGCCCTGCTGGCCATTATTTTCGGCCACGTCGCCCGCAGTCAGATTAAACGCAACGGCCAGGGCGGTGCAGGTTTGGCCCTGGCCGGCCTGATTTTGGGGTATATCCAGTTCGTCATCATGTCTATCGGCATACTTGCCGCCATCGCCCTGCCCGCCTACCACGACTACGTTATCCGTTCCAAATGGGTGGAAGCCGATGTCTATCTGGTGCAGGCGCGCGACAAACTGGCCAAACACATCGCCGCCGATAAAGGCAACACCGCCATCATCAACATTCCCGCCGAAGAAATGAACATTCCCGGCATGGAAAAGCACTGGAACGAATTTACGGTGGAGAACGGCGTACTGCATGCCCAGCTCAACCCGAAAAGCCAACTGTACCCTTTGATTAAAAGCACAAACTTGAGCGTTACACCGCAAGTAATGAAAGACAGCATCGTTTGGGAGTGCCAATTCGAACAACGGATGAGACAAAGCCAGATGCCGAAATCATGCACAACCGACGGCAACATCACCTCTTTGTAAGCCGTCTGGAAACACCGTTCCGACAACACAGCCCAACCGTAAAAAGGCCGTCTGAAAGTTTTCAGACGGCCTTTTTACATCCTGCCCAAACTATGCCAGACCCGGCATCCTTCCCCGATTCAGAATATTGTGCGGATCAAACAATTTTGTCAGCCGACGCTGGATACGAAGCACGTTTTCCTGCGGCTGGGTAAACGCGGTTTCTCCGGCCCGCAGCGCACCGCGGAACAATGTGGCATGCCCGCCGGCTTCGAATGCGGCGGCACGGATTTCGTCTGCGGGCAGGCCGGTTTGGTACCAACGCAGGCCGCCGCCCCATTCCATACAAAATGTTCCGTCCAATTCCAACTCGGGCGCGGTATCGGGCACGGATACGCGCCACAACCGTACATCTTCGTTTTCAGACGACCTGAAGGCAGGCAGGAGCTGTTCGCGCACCGCACGCCACAAATCGGCATTTATCCGCCTGTCCAAACGTTCGCCACCCAAACGGCTTGCCGCCGCCTCTACGCCCGCCGCACTGCCGCCGAGGCGGACGAACAGCACACCGTTGTCCCAAAAACCGGCCGTCAGCGGCAGCGGCTGTCCCATCCAAGCATGAAGCATCCTGCGGGCGGCGGCAGCCGAACATTCAAACTTCAAAGTGATTTCACGTTCGGGCGCGGGCAACACTTTTAGCGACACTTCCGCCAACACCCCCAAAGTCCCCATTGCGCCGGCCATGGTTTTATGGATGTCGTAACCGGCAACGTTTTTCACCACCCGGCCGCCGAAATCGAGCACCTGGCCGCATCCGTCTATCAAACGGCAGCCGAGGACGAAATCGCGCACCGCGCCGAAATGCGCCCGCCCCGGCCCGGCCAAGCCGCAGGCCACCGCGCCGCCCAAGGTTGCACCCGCACCGAAATGCGGCGGCTCAAACGGCAGGATTTGGCGGCGTTCGGCCAAAGCCGCTTCGATTTCCGCCAAAGGCGTGCCCGCTTTGGCGGTGATGACCAACTCGTCGGGATCATAGGCGGTGATGCCGCTGTGGATGCGGGTATCGAGGATGGCGGTCGGACGCACAGGTTCGCCGTAAAAATCCTTGCTGCCGCCGCCCCGCACGGTCAGCGCGTATCCCTCGTCGGCCGCCTGTCGGATTTGTTGCCGCAAATATTGCAATGAAGTATCCATATCCTGCTTTCAGACGGCCTTTGTCTGTATTTTTCAGACGGCCTTAGGGTTGTTCGGTCTTTTGATATGCCGATAGTGTGTTTGACGTGCCGCATCGGCCAGATTTTCCGCCCATCTGATAAAAAAGCCGATTCCTGCAACGGCGGGCGGAAAAGATTATCGGATGCACACGTGCGTAAGACGTAAAAGAAAGGGCGGCCGGTTCGGAGCCGAAGACAGAAACAACGGCTGTGCCATCCAAAGGCGGTTTGCACGATGGCGAACCGGTGATTAAACAGATGCGCAATCAGGTTAAGGCTTAGGAAAAGGGCGGTGAGTAGAAGCCACTTTCAGACGGCCTCTTATCTGCTTCTCGGCCTTTCCCCGCCTTATCCGTCCAAATGGCTGCTGTCGCGTGCCAACACGGTGCGTTTGCCGCCCGCATCGGCGGCGGAAATGATGCCGTCGGCCTCCATTTGTTCGATAAGATTAGCGGCGCGGTTGTAGCCGATTTTCAGGTAACGCTGCACCGAGGAAATGGTGGCTTTGTTGGTTTTAATTACGCAGGACACGGCTTCGTCGTACAGCGGATCGCTGCCGCCTTCGTTGTTGCGGCCTTCGTTGGCATTGCTGAAGATGTCATCACTGCCGACGCCGCCGGTGAGCAGGTCTTCGACGTAATCGGGTTCGCCGAACTGTTTGAGGTATTCCACCACGCCGTGTACTTCTTCGTCGGAAGCGAATGCGCCGTGTACGCGCTGCGGATAGCCGGTGCCCGGCGGCAGGAACAGCATGTCGCCCTGACCGAGCAGGTTTTCCGCACCCATTTGGTCGAGGATGGTGCGGCTGTCGATTTTGCTCGACACTTGGAAGGCGATGCGGGTCGGAATATTGGCTTTAATCAGGCCGGTAATCACGTCCACGCTCGGCCGCTGGGTGGCCAAAATCAGGTGGATGCCCGCCGCGCGCGCCTTCTGTGTGATGCGGGCGATCAACTCTTCGATTTTCTTGCCCGCCGTCATCATCAGGTCGGCAAATTCGTCCACCACCACGACGATAAACGGCAGTTTTTCCAACGGTTCGGGATTGTCGGGCGTGAGGCTGAAGGGGTTGCCGATTTTGCGGCCGTATGCGGCCTCTTCGCGTATTTTCTGGTTGTAGCCCGCGAGGTTGCGTACGCCCAAATGGCTCATCAGGCGGTAGCGTTTTTCCATTTCATTCACACACCAGGTCAGCGCGTTGGCGGCCAGGCGCATGTCGGTTACCACCGGCGCGAGCAGGTGCGGGATGCCTTCGTAAATGCTCAGTTCCAGCATTTTCGGGTCGATCATAATCATGCGCACGTCGTCGGGTGTGGCCTTGAACAGCATCGACAGAATCATGGCGTTCACGCCCACGGATTTGCCCGAACCGGTCGTACCGGCCACCAGGAGGTGCGGCGCGCGGGCAAGGTCGGTAACGACGGGCTGGCCGGTGATGTCCTGCCCCAGCGCGAGCGTGAGCTTGGAGGGCGATTCGGCGAACGCGGGCGAATCGAAAATTTCGCTCAGGCGTATCATCTGGCGTTTCGGATTGGGCAGTTCCAAGCCCATGCAGGTTTTGCCGGGGATGGTTTCCACCACGCGGATGGAGGCGACGCCGAGCGAGCGGGCGAGGTCTTTTTCCAAATTCAACACGGCATTGCCGCGCACGCCGACATCGGGTTCGATTTCGTAGCGGGTAATGACCGGCCCGGCATACGCTTCCAACACTTTGACTTTGACCTTGAACTCGGCCAGTTTTTCTTCGATGGTGATGCTGTTTTCCAGCAATGCTTCCTCACTCTGCGTCGCATCGGGATTGTAGCTGGCGGGTTTCAGCAGGTTGAGGCCGGGCAGCGGGTAGAGGCCGTCTGAAAACGGCGCGGATTCGGAAAAAACAGCCTCGTTGCCATATACCAAATCACTGTTTTCAGACGGTTCGTCATATTCAGACGGCCTGTCAGCATAGCCGCCGTATTCCGCTTGTTCGGGTTCGGATGGGGCGAATACGTCGTCCAGCCATTCCTGCGCGTCCGCCGCATCGGAATAAATGCCGCCGGTCGTTTCTTCTTCGGCAAACGGATATTCAGACGGCCCACCTTCATCCCACGGCCGGATCATTTCAGCTGAAAACGCCACTGAGGCGGGCGGCGGAACATCCACGCTCAAAGGCGGTGTCGGCGGCACGGCCGGCGGTTCGACCACCGTGGCATCGGGCGGCGGCACTTCTGCCGGCCTGCTATAGGGATAAGGGGCGAAACGGTTGGCCAGGGCACTGTCTGCCCGAAGCGGCTTGGCGGCTGGTTTCGGCTTGACCACTTCTCCGCCGTAATTGGAAATCCGCGCGGAAGCAGGCAGGATGCTGGCATTGTCCACCGTGCTGATGCGGCGCAGGCGGCGGGACGGGCGTTCCGTCCGGGCCAGGTTGGAGATGACTTCGTCGGCAGGAATGATGCGCGGGGCAATGTCGCTGCGGCGCGCACTCTGCCGCTGCCGTGCCATACGCCGCATCATCAGATTGGCGCGGATGTCGCTTTCCTCTATGGTTTCGGGCGCGTTGAAGCCTTTTTCAGACGGCCTTACCGCCTCTTGTACGGCAGGTTTCGCGGCAGGGGCGTTGAAATTTTGTTTTTTCCGTTCGAGGCGGCGTTGTGCCGCGCGTTCTTCCACGCGCAAAACGGAAGGGTCGCTGTAACTGATGACGGGCAGGCCGGCAGCCGGTGTATGCGGCGGCCTGCCGCCGAACCGTTGCTCTTCATAATGGCCGGGGCGGGGTTTGATTTCATGGGCACGGCTGCCTGCCGCAAGGTTGCGGGTGGCATCGGCCAAAGTGATGACTTCGGCATCGGGCGGAGGAGCAGTGTGTTCTTGCGATTCGGGGCTGAATTTTTCGATTAAGACGGCAGCGGGCTCGCGGCGAAAACGCCCGACTTCCGCTTCGGTAATCACTTCCGCATCTGCAGCCGGTTTGGACGGCGTTCCTTCTATTTCGGCCGCTTCATCCGCCGGATCGCCGCGGTGGGTGTATTCGAACTCCTCCGCCATGATTTCCTGCACACTCTTGCGTTTGAAATGGCCGATTTCGTCGGCGGTAATCACTTCGGCATCGGGCGGCGGTGCGGTTTTGCGCACCTCGGCATCCGGCTCGGATTCGGATTCGGCATTTTCGATATCCGTTTCGGCCTCCGCCGCATCATCCGCTGCTGCGGAATGCACGGGAACGGTCTCGGCAGGCGTTTCCGGCTGCAACGCGGCTTCCTGTTCCGCTTCGGATTCCGCCTCGGGCGTTTGAACCGTTTCCGGAATTTCCGCTTGAGAGGCCGTCTGAACATTTTCTTCGGCAGGCGGATTTTTTGCCTCTTCCGCCTCTTCCGCCTTCTGCGGCCGCGAGGCGGCAAAAATCGGCAGGTCGTGGAAATGTTCGGTCTGCGGCGAACCTTCCGCATCGGCGGCATTCAGTTTGCGGTAGCGTTTGGGCGCGACTTCGCGCAGCTTTTCCACCGTGCGCTCGTAAACGGCACGGCTTTCGTCGGCATCGCGCCTGTTGTGCCGGCTGTTGTTCAGGTTCGGCTTGGCACCGTAAACGGCTTTGGCCTCGCCGCCGCTTTCCAGTGGCGGGGCGTTTTCGTGACGGTTGAAATAGCGCAGTTCGCGCTGCCATTGGCGGTCGAGATAAAACCGCCAGCCGATCAAGGCGGCTACGGCAATCAATAACAAAATGCTGACGATAATCCAAAACATAAATTCCGGACGGCTTTCCGTAAGAATGCGTAAAGCCGCCATTTTAGCGTGTTTCGACGGCAAACAGAAACTTTCCGCCGTTTGCCATATAATATGCGGCTTTCGTCTGAAACATTGCCGGATTATGGATTTCTTCACCGCATGGTTTGAAACGCCGTGGCTCTACGCCGCCTATATCGTTTTGCCCGCCTGCCTGCTGTTGTGCGCCAAACCCGCACTGAAGGCATGGCGGCAAAATCCGCAGGCGTTCGGTGTTTTGCTGTGTTTTTTCGCCGTCTTTTGGTCGTTGGGGGCAGGCTTGGACGGCGGACAGCTCGGCGGTTTGCGCTACCACCTGCTCGGCGTGACACTGGGCAGCCTGATGATAGGTTCGGCCGCGACATTCTGGCTGGCCGCCCTGTTTATGCTGCCGCATATGCTGCTGACGGTCGGCGCGCAGAATCTGGCGGCCGCCCCGCTCAATGTCCTCGCCGTCACCCTGCCCGCATTGGCCGTGGCGGAATTGCTGCGTTACGCCGTACGCCGTTTCCTTCCGCCCAATCTGTTCCTGTATATCTTTATCAACGGTTTCTTTTGCGCCGCCGCAGGCATGATGGCCACCGGCGCGGCAATTACCGCCCTGCTCTCGCAAAGCACCGTCTTTGCCGCCGTGGATTTATGGCAGCAGGCCTTCCCCGTTTTCTTCCTCATCAGCTGGGGAGAAGCCTTCCTGACCGGCATGTTTACCGCCATTTTCGTCGCCCTCAAACCCCAGTTCCTGCTGACTTTCGACGACGATTTCTACTTGAACCGTCAAAACAGCATTTGGCCGTCTGAATCATGAAACTTCCCTTTTTCGCCTCATTGTCGGCAGTAGTTTGCGGCGCGGCATTCGGTGCCGCCGCACGCTGGCTGCTCGCCCTTTGGCTCGACACGCCCGACCAGCCGTTTTCCCGCGCTACACTGTCGGCCAACTGGATAGGCGCGCTGCTTATCGGTTTGGCGGCCGGCTTGGCCGACAGCCTGCCGGACCTGCAGCCGTATTGGAAATTGTGGCTGATCACCGGCCTGCTCGGCAGCCTGACCACTTTTTCCGGTTTTTCACTCGAAATCGTTGCCATGCTGCAACAACAACGCTATTCCGCCGCCGTACTGACCATCCTGCTGCACCTTGGCGGCTCGCTGCTTTTCACTGCAGGCGGGCTGTTCCTCGTCCGCCTGCTCCACCACCCGGCCGTCTGAAAACAACCCCTTGCCCGCACTCCGCATTTTGCACTTGCATTACGAAGCATTTGCATTTATATTTGCGAACACTATTGAATCCTATTTAACAAACCTCTCGGGGAAGGAATTACGATCATGTTTGTATGCATCTGCAACGCGATTACCGATCACCAAATCAAAGAAACCGTATCGGCCGGCGCTTCCACCTTGAGCGACCTGCAGGCACAGCTGGGCGTTGCCACATGCTGCGGCTGCTGCAAAGATTTGGCCTCCTCCTTCCTGACTGCCGGCAACAATCAGCAAAACAGCTCCGTAACCGCCGGTATAAACATCGGCAACTAACATCACGACACCCCGGGCCGTCTAAAAACCAAAAAATGTTTTCAGACGGCCTTTTCATGCTTTCAGACGGCCACTGTTGCAAAAACGGGCGCGGTTATATAATGCGCCCGTCCGAACAGCACCCTCCCGCACATGATCTATCCCTGGCATCAATCCGACTGGCAACAGCTTGCCGCCCACTGGCGGCAACTGCCCCACGCCCTGCTCTTTTCCGGCCGGGAAAATACCGGCAAAACCGCCTTCGCCCGCCACTTGGCCGCCACACTGCTGTGCGAACAAGCAACGGCAGACCGCCAACCCTGCGGGCAATGCCCCTCCTGCCACCTGTTCGCCCAAAACAGCCACCCCGACTTCTACGAACTCACCCCCGAAATACCCGAAGGCGAAACCGTCGGCCGCAAACTGCTGCAAATCAAAATCGATGCCGTACGCGGCCTGATCGAACACATCCAACTGACCTCCGTGCGCGGCGGCAAACGCGTCGTCCTCATCCATCCGGCCGAAAGCATGAACACCCAGGCAGCCAACGGCCTGCTGAAAATACTGGAAGAACCGCCCGCCGATGTCGCCTTCCTGCTGGTTTCCCACGACCGCGACCGCCTGCTGCCCACCATCAAAAGCCGCTGCCGCCAGATGGTGCTTTCCGCCCCCGACCGGCAAACCGCACTGGAATACGTCCGCAAACAACACCCGGCCCACGCCGAAGAACTGCTGGCCTTCCACAGCGGCGCGCCGCTCTTTGACGAAGACCCGGGCCAAACCGCCCTGCGTGGGGAACTGCTGCAACTTTTGGCTGCCCCCCGCCTGCTGGCCGTACTCGACTACGCCGCCGCCTTCGACAAACAAAAACAGCCGCTGGCCGTTTTTCTCGACTGGCTGCAAAAATGGCTGCTCGACATCGGATTGGCACAACAAAACATGCCGCCGCTCTACTATCCCGCCAGCCGCGAACAATCGGCCGCAGTCGCCGGACGCACCACACCGTCCGCCCTATTCCGGCTAAACGGCCGTCTGAACGAACTCATCCCTTACGGCCGCCATACATTAAGTGTTAAAATGCAGCTTGAATACCTGCTCACCGAATACCTGCACTTCTGGCAGAACAAATAGGAAACCAACATATGTCTTCAGCCATTGATTACGATTTCAACAAACCCAACGACATTCCGATTCCGGCAAAAATGATGAACCTCCACATCCCCGACCGGCAATCGCTTTACAACAGCTACATGCCCTTTCTCGAACACGGCGGCCTCTTCATTGCGACTGAGGATAAATTCTCTCTCGGCGATGAAGTCCTGCTGGCACTTTCCTTGGGCAATAGCCAAGAAAAAAAATTCCTGCGCACCAACGTCGCCTGGATTAACTTCGCAATATCCACCGCCGTGCGGCCCAGAGGCATAGGCGTGGCATTCGGCAAAGACGAAATCTGCATTAACATCAAAAACATGATTGAAAAACAACTGGGCACCGCCCTCAGAAGCGAGCGCGCCACATTCACACTTTAACCGACCGGCATGAGGCCGTCTGAAAACTGTTTTTCAGACGGCCTCACCCCTTACAAAAACCACACACATGCAACTGATAGACTCACACTGCCACCTCAACTTCGACGGACTGGCCGACCGCCTGCCCGAAGTATTCGCCAACATGGCCGCCAACCAAGTTTCGCACGCCCTCGCCGTCAGCGTCAGCAGGCAAAGCTTCGGCCAGGTTTTGGCCATCGCCGAACAACACGCGCACATCTACGCCAGCGTCGGCATCCACCCCGACGACCCTGAAGCGGAAGAATTCGGCACGGACGAACTCACGGCACACGCCCGCCACCCCAAAGTCGTCGCCATCGGCGAAACCGGCCTCGACTACCACTGGTGCAAAGGCGATTTGGCCTGGCAGCACCGCCGCTTCGCCAACCACATCCTCGCCGCCAACGAAAGCGGCCTGCCGCTCATCGTCCACACCCGCGACGCGGCCGACGACACCATGCGGATGCTGCGCGAACACCGCGCACACGGCGGCGTCATCCACTGTTTCACCGAAGACGTGCGCGTGGCCAAACTGGCCTTGGATTTGGGCTTCTACATCTCCTTCTCCGGCATCGTTACCTTCAAAAACGCCCAAAGCATTCAGGAAGCCGCACAATACGTCCCGCTCGACAGAATGCTGGTGGAAACCGACGCCCCCTTCCTCGCCCCCGTTCCCAAACGCGGCAAACTGAACGAACCGGCCTACGTCCGCCACACCGCAGAATTTATTGCCCAACTGCGCGGCGACAGCTTGGAAAACATCGCCGCCGCCACCACCGACAATTTCTTCAAACTATTCGACAAAATCCCCCGCCCGCAATAACCGCGACAAACGAACAGGCAAAATCAGAGGCCGTCTGAAACTTTCAGACGGCCTCTCTTGATTCAAACGAAGCGGTAAGGGAAAACGACGGCCGGCAATCCGTTTCAAGCCAAAACACCGCATCCATGCCGTCCGACTACCCTGCCGTTCCGCCGCCGCCATCGTCCCGCATTGCCGCCAAACCTACTTCGGCTGACCGCCCGCACCGGCTTTGGCATCCCAATAATCGGCCTGCCGTTTATTCTCGGGCGTTTGTTCCGCAGAGAGTCTGTAATATCGCCACAGCCGTTCGGCGGCGGCCGTGTCGCCGTTTTCCGCTTTCTCCCGCAGCAGGTCGATTTGCTGCGGCCGGAGATGGTAGATACTGCCGGTGGACACGGGGGCATCGGGATCGTAGCGTTCTTCATCCAATACTTGTTGCAGGCGTGGCGGGAGGGTGATGCCCCGCCGTTTCAGTTCGTATGCCCACGCGGCGGCATCGTGATAACGGTAGGCGACCAGGTGTTCTTCGGCATAGGCCAACAATTCTTCATTGGTCGGCACGGTATCGGATGCCGTGTGCGGATGTTCTTGGGAAGCGGGTCGGTTATCGGGCATGGCGGAATTTTCCTGGCAGGAGGTAAGGAGCAATAAGGCGGCAAAGATGGCCGGCAGGCGTTTCATGATTTTTCGCTCCGATAAAAGGTTTGAAAAGACGGCAGGCTGGCAGGAAGGAAGCCGATAAACGGAGGCCGTCTGAAAAACAGTTTTCAGACGGCCTTTTCATTTACATCACATCCAACACATCAATGCCCAGCAAATCCAAGCCTTGTTTCAGCGTGTCGCCGGTGAGTTTCGCCAGTTGCAGGCGGCTGTTGCGGGTTGCGCCTTCGGCTTTGAGTATCGGGCAGGCTTCGTAGAAGCGGCTGAACAGGGTGGCGGTTTGGTAGAGGTAGGCGGCAAGGTAGTGCGGATACGCCGTGTCTGCCACGCTTTGCAGCACGTCTTCGAATTTCAGAAGCTCGGCGGCAAGCTGTTTTTCCAGCGGTTCGGTCAAAGCGGTTGGCGCGGTTGCGTCCCATTCGCCGGCTTTGCGGAACACGCTTTGCACGCGGGTGTAGGCGTATTGCAGGTAGGGGGCGGTGTTGCCTTCAAACGAGAGCATGGCGTCCCAGTCGAACACATAATCGCTGGTGCGGTTTTTGCTCAAGTCGGCGTATTTAACCGCGCCGATGCCGACGGTTTTGCCGATTTTCGCCGCTTCGTCCGCGCCCAATTCGGGGTTTTTCTCTTTCACCAAAGCCGTGGCGCGCTCGACGGCTTCGGTCAGCAGGTCAACCAGTTTTACAGTGTCGCCGCTGCGCGTTTTGAACGGTTTGCCGTCTTTGCCCATCATGGTGCCGAAGCCGATAAACTCGGCTTTTGCATCTTCCGGCAGATAGCCTGCTTTGCGGGAAGTGGTGAAAAGTTGTTCGAAGTGCAAGGCTTGGCGGTGGTCGACGACGTACAGCAGGCGGTCGGCTTTCAGACGGCCTATGCGGTAGCGCAGGCAAGCCAAATCGGTGGAAGCGTAGAGAAAGCCGCCGCCTTGTTTTTGCACGATAAATGCGGCGGGTTCGCCTTCTTTGTTTTTGAACTCGTCCAAGAACACGACTTTTGCGCCGTCGTCTTCGACCGCCAGACCTTTTTGAACCAAATCATCAACCACGGGCTGCAAATCGTCGTTGTATTTCGATTCGCCCGCCACGTCTTCGGGGCGCAGTTTCAAGCCCAGCGTGTCGTAAACGGCTTGGGCGTGCGAGAGCGAAATATCGACAAACTGTTTCCACAACGCCAACACGGTTTCATCGCCGCCTTGCAGCTTCACAACGTATTCGCGCGCGGTGTCGGCAAAGGCGGGGGCTTCGTCAAAGCGCACTTTGGCGGCGCGGTAAAATTGCTCCAAATCAGCCAGCTCAAACGCGGCATTGTCTTTTTGCTGCTCAACCAAATAAGCGACCAACATGCCGAACTGCGTACCCCAGTCTCCGACGTGGTTTTGGCGGACGACGGTGTTGCCCATAAATTCCAACACGCGCGAAATGCTGTCGCCGATGATGCTGGAACGCAGGTGGCCGACGTGCATTTCCTTCGCCAGATTGGGCGAAGAGTAGTCGATAACGACGGTTTGCGGTTTGTCGGTTTTGCGGATGCCCAAATGGCCGCTGTGCAGCGCGTGGGAAAGGTTTTGCGCCAAAAAGTCGGCGCGCAGGCGCAGGTTGATGAAACCCGGTCCGGCCACTTCCGCGCTTTCAATCACATGATTGCCCGACAGTTTGTCGGCCACCTGTTGCGCCAGCTCGCGCGGATTGCGGTTGTGCCGTTTGGCGGCGGCCATCACGCCGTTGATTTGATAGTCGCCGTGCTCGGCGTTTTTGGTCGGCTGCAAAACAATCGGGCTGGAAGCCAGCCCGCAGGCGGCAAAGGCGGCTTCTACTTCGACGGCAACGGCTTGGGAGAGTTTCATAATGTTCGGCTTTCTTGTTTTGAGGCCGTCTGAAAAACGGTTTTCAGACGGCATCTTTATCGTATAGGTATATAAAGAATGGAAACTCACATTCTACCGCAGAGGCCGCATACGATAAACCTTTCCCGCCGCTTTAGGCCGTCTGAAAAAGCGTTATACTGTCGGCCATCGATATGACATCATCAGGAGAGGAAATGGATACTTTGGACGTTTTGGCGGTATTGCGGCAGTTGCAGGACAACATTTGCGCCGCATTGGAAGCGGAGGAAAACGGCGCGGCATTCGTTGCCGACCATTGGCAGAGCGATTTGGGAAGCGGCGAAAGCCGCGTATTGAAACAGGGCGCGGTGTTCGAACAGGCGGGCGTGAATTTTTCGCATGTGAAAGGTGCGGCCATGCCCGCCGCCGCCACGGCGCACCGCCCCGAGCTGGCCGGAGCGGCATTTGAAGCGACGGGCGTGTCGCTGGTCATCCATCCGCGCAACCCTTATGTGCCGACCAGCCACGCCAATGTGCGCTGTTTCATTGCCTATCCCAAAGATGCCGAACCGGTGTGGTGGTTCGGCGGCGGCTTCGACCTGACGCCGTTTTATCCTTTCGACGAAGACATCGTGCACTGGCATCAAACGGCAAAAAACTTGTGCGACCGTTTTTCAGACGGCCTCTACGATGAATACAAAGACTGGTGCGACCGCTATTTCTATCTCAAACACCGCGAAGAAACGCGCGGGGTCGGCGGCTTGTTTTTCGATGATTTGAACCGCTGGGATTTCGCCACCTGCCTGAACTTTATCCGCGAAACGGGCGAGGCCTATATCGAAGCCTACCGTCCCATCGTCGCCCGCCGCAAAAACACGCCCTACGGCGAACGCGAACGGCAGTTCCAGCTTTACCGCCGCGGCCGCTATGTCGAATTCAACCTGGTATTCGACCGCGGCACGCACTTTGGTCTGCAAAGCGGCGGTCGCACGGAAAGCATCCTGATGTCGATGCCGCCGCTGGTACGCTTCGAATACTGCTACCGTCCCGAAGAAGGCAGCGACGAGGCGAGGCTGCAGGATTATCTGAAACCGCGCGACTGGCTGGGCAAATCAGAGAAAACCTGAGCCGTTTAACAGACAAAGCAATGCGCTTGATATGCCGTCATCTCGGAGAACGGCATCCTTCCGGCAAAGGCTCCGCATCGGCGCGGCAAAGCGGAATCATCCGTTGCCCGGTTTCATGGCCGTCCCACATTTTTTCAGACGGCCTCTACGGCGGACAAAGAAAAGGCAGGCCTGTCGAAAGGTCTGCCTTTTCTTTGCGCCAAACCGGCTACGGCACCGCACCCTCGTCGTCAAACTCAGGCTCGGCTTCGGATTCGAACACCTTGCCGTTCAGCTTCAACTGCCCTTGGGCAATTTCCACCCGCGTGGCGACATTGTCGTCTTTCAAGGTCAGATAACCGTTGTCGGCCATCATATTGACCGTGCTCTTCACCATCAGGCGCAGGGTTTCGTTGATGTCTTCCATACTCGCCGTACCGGCCGCTTCGTCTTCGGGATTGACGGTAAACAGGCTGCGCGCCTGGCTGACGGCCATGTCTTCAAGCAAAGGTTCGGGCAGGTCGAATTTGAAATCAGCCCGGGTTTTTTTCAACATCAGGGAGACATCCTCCAAATCGGCTTTGCTCAGACTGTTGAAAGACAGTTGGCCGTCGGCATGGATTTTTCCCTTCGGCAGGGTGAAATCGAATGCGCGGACTTTGATAATCGGATTGCCGGTAAACAAACCCGAAGCCTCATTGCGCGCGGTATGGAGCAAGGCCTTTTGAATTTCGTCCTCGCTCATGTTTTTCGAAGCGACTTCCGCCATTGTCCGCTTGATGGCCAACAGGGATTTCGCTTCCAGATGTTCGGCCGCGACATCGATGTCCAGCGGGCCGTAGTTTTCGTCGCCGTAGGCCAGGCGGTCGAAACGGAAGCGGCCTTCGGTATTTGCCCAGCCGCCCTCTTCGTTCATGCGCGTGTCGAATTGCAGCTTGCTGACGGTGATTTTAGACGGCGGCACGGTGCCGGTGGGATTGATAAACGCCCCGATTTGCAAATCGGTTACCAAATTCACCAATTCGTTCAATTTGATGTTGTAATCGATGCCTTCCTGCCATTGGAGCGACAGTTTGTCCAATTTGAAACTGCTGCTGCCGACGGCCAGCTTGCTCGGGCTGTCGTAGGTATCGCTGCCGATTTGCAGGTTTTCCATCCGGATGTCGCCCTTGTCGGCAAGTTTGATGTGCAGCAGCGGGGCTTGGTAATTGCTTTTGAAGCCGGCCCATCCGGAGGTGTAGGAAGTTTCCCCGCTCAAGCCTTTCCAATTCAGGGCGATGCCCGACAATTCCTCATAATCAAACGCGGGCACGGACAGGTTCAGACGGCCTCCGCCGCCCAAACCGATGGTATTAGTCAGCGTTACCGGCGCTTGTTCGCCGAAAAAGCGTTTTAACACTTTCCCCGCCTCGGGGCTGTAGCGGAATTCGCTTTCAACCCGTGCGGCGGCAGGCTGCAAGCCGTCGGCAAACGGGCCGTGTTTGACATGGTTGATGACGGTAACCGGCTCGGACAGCACGGTTTTCAGATTATCGGGCAGATAATTGCCCGCATTATTCAGCAATGACGGCTTCAGCCTGACTTCCAAAGTTTCCGTCGATTCGAACCAGCCGCGCTCGTAACGGCGCGATTCGACGGTGAGGAAACCGTTTTCCTGCAGCAGGCGGTATTGGTCTGCCAACACCTGCTCGGCCTGCCCGCCGAAATAATAAGGCGCACCTCCGAAAAACAAGGCGCCCGACGCCACCACGCCCGCAGATGCGGCAATCAGCTTTTTCTTCATCGTATTTCGCAACGCTTGGAATTCAAAGCGGCAAGCATAGCATCATTTACCTGCTTTGTCTTTTCAGACGGCCTTTTTCCGCATGAAAAAAGGCGTTTCCCGCCACATGTTATCCGTTATAATGACTGCCTTCACGAAAGGAGCGACAACATGTACGACTACCAATCCGATGCTACCAAATTCCTCAACGAATACATCGAAAAACACCCCGAAGAAGCCGAACGCCGTCTGAAAAACCGCGAGCTGCTTTGGGATGTCGAACTCAAAGCCGAAGAACAGGCCGCCTTTGCCGCCGCCAGCGTGGCCAAAAAGCCCTACACCTACTACTCCTACGACGACTAAACCGCCCAGATGAGCACCCGCGCCACCGTCTTCACGCCCGAACTTTTAGACTACCTGCGCCGCATCGGCGAAGCCGAACCGTCCGTCTTGCAGCGTCTGCGGGAGCGTACCGCCGGGCACCGCATGGGCAAAATGGCCGTCGCGCCCGAACAGGCCGCCGTACTCTCTTGGCTCGTCCGCCTGACCGGGGCGGAAAAATACCTCGAAATCGGCGTATTTACCGGCTACAGCAGCACCGCCGTGGCCCTTGCGCTGCCCGACCACGGCCGCATCACCGCCTGCGACATCAACGCCAGCTTTACCGAACACGCGCAACAGGCGTGGCGCGAAGCGGGCGTGGCGCACAAAATCAGCCTCCACCTCCAGCCCGCCCTGTTCACCCTCGACGAACTGCTGGAAAACGGCGAAGCAGGAAGCTACGACATCGCCTTTATCGATGCCGACAAACCGCCCACCCCGCAATACTACGAACGCTGTCTGCAACTGGTGCGCAAAGGCGGCATCATCGCCATAGACAACCTCCTGCTCGGCGGCCGCATCCTGTCCGAAAACGATGCCGACGCCCCGCCGTCATTGGCTGTTTTGCAGACATTCAACGCCTCCCTGCCCGGCGACCCGCGCGTGAACGCCATCACCCTTCCCGTCGGCGACGGGCTGACACTCCTCATCAAACAATAAGGCCGTCTGAAAAACGCCGCCCCATTTTTCCGCTGCATGACCATGAAACACCTCGCCTCCGCCACTTCCGTCCTGCTACTGGCCGCCTGCACCGCCGTTCCCCCGGCCGCCCCCAAGCTGCCGCCGGAACAGCCGCAGCCGCCTTCCGCCGCAGAAAACGTCCCCTACCCCGTCCCCGACCTGCAAAGCCAGATCGACAACATGGGCATGGAAATCGCCAAGCTCCAGAATCAAATCGACACCCTGCAAACCCGTATCCGGCAGCTCGAACGCAACCGTCCGGCGCGCACTGCCGTAACCGTCCGCGACAATACCCGGCACAGCAGTGAAAAACCGTCCGCAGCCCCTGCCGACAGCCCGCTTGAATCCGCGCGCAAACAATACCGCAGCGGCAACTTCGCCGCCGCCGCCAAGCTGCTGCAGGCCAGCGAAAGCGGCGGCAGCGGCAGCGAGCACGACCGCCAAAGCATGTACCTGCTCATGCAGAGCCACCAACGCCTCGGCAACTGCGAATCCGTCATCAACATCGGCAACCGTTACATCTCGCGTTTCCGCAACAGTTCCGAAGCCGCCGATGCCATGTTCTCCATCGGCCAATGCCAGTGGAACATGCAGCAGCGCGACGTTGCCAGAGACACTTGGCGCAAGCTGATGCTCATTTACCCCGACAGTGCGGCGGCAAAAAAAGCCGCGAAACACGCGGACAAATATTGATGTCCTTCTGAAAACGGCAGGCCGTCTGAAAAAATAAAACGGCGCGGATTTCCGCGCCGTTTCCCGTATCGACCGTTTCAAAAAATCAGCCGCCGCACACGCCGCAGCAGCCGCTTTCGGTGGTTTCGCCTTTGTTGTCGTCGATCACCGGCAGCTCGATTTCCTCTTTCGGCTGCTGGTTTTGTTCGTCGTCATAAGTATCTACTTTGATTTTGTTTTCTTCCTGGCTCATGATTCTGCCTTTCTTTAGGGGGTTGTAAAAGGGCGCATTGTAAAGCAAAGCCGCCGTTTTACCCACTATCGGCATTCCGTTTCGGATAGCCTGCCTCAAACGCGCCGCCCGCAGTGTTTTCAGACGGCCTCATCCGCCTTGTACTTTGCCGCCGCGCACGGCACAATTCCCGCTTTCCCTTTTCCGCCGTACCCGCCATGCAAGCCGATATTCCCGCCCTCGCCCGCCGCCTGCAACAGCAGAAACAGCAGGCCGCCGAACGCTATCTCGCCAACCGCCGCCCCAACCTCTTTTTCCAGCAATACTGTCGGACAATCGACCGCACGCTGGCCGAATTATGGCCGTCGTTTTTCGATGACGGCCGCTTCTGCCTGCTGGCCGTCGGCGGCTACGGGCGCGGCGAAGTGTATCCCCATTCTGATACCGATTTGACACTGGTATCCGCCGCCCCGCTCGATGCCGGTGAAGAAGAACGGATGGCCGGGCTGGTGCAAACCCTGTGGGACCTTGGCCTTGCGCCGTCCCTGAAGGCCGGCACGGCGGCGGAACTGTGCGAAAGCGCGCGCCAAGACCTGACGGCCGACACAGCCTTTCTCGAAGCCCGTTTTTTATGCGGCAACGCCGGTTTGGCCGGACAATTCATCCAAACTTTAAACGCCCAACGCCACCCCGCCGCCTTTATCGAAGGCAAACTGCTCGAAATGCAGCAGCGGCACGACAAACAGCAAGGCTCCGGCGCGCTGCTCGAACCGAACGTCAAAACCTGTCCCGGCGGCCTGCGCGACATCCACACCATGCTTTGGCTGGCCAAGGCGCAAGGCATCGATGCTGGTTTTGACGCACTCATCCGCCAACGCATCCTCACCCGCGCCGAAGCCGGCATCCTCGCCAACAGCCACCGCGAACTGGCCGCCATCCGCATCGACCTGCACCTGGCCGCCGGCCGCGAAGAAGACCGCCTGATATTCGACCTGCAAACCCGTTTGGCGGAAAACATCCTGCCCGACGGCGAAGGAGGCCGTCTGAAAAGCGAAAAACTGATGCACCGCTTCTACCGTGCGGCCAAAGCGGTCAAACAGCTCAACGGCATCATCCTGCCGATGCTGAGCGGGCGCGTGTACACGCCGCTGCCGCGCGTGGAACGGGCCATTGACCGCCACTATTACCAAATCGGCAACCAAATCGCCGTCCGCGACAAAAACCTGTTCAAACAACAGCCCGAACACATTTTCATCATCATCGAACTGCTGCAACAGCGCAGCGACCTGACCGCCATCGCGCCGAAAACCCTGCGCGCCTGGTGGGCGGCGGCGCGGAAAATCAACCGCGCCTTCTACGAAAACGAAGCCAACCGCCGCCGCTTTATCGGCTTTTTCCGACACGGGCGCGGCCTGACCCGCACCATGCGCTTCCTCAACCTCTACGGCGTACTCGGCCGCTATCTGCCCGAATGGAACAAAATCGTCGGCCTGCTGCAACACGACCTGTTCCACATCTACCCCGTGGACGACCACATCCTCACCGTCCTGCGGAACATGCGCCGCCTGGCAATGGAACAGCACGTGCACGAACTGCCCTTCGCCTCCGCCGTCATGAACGCCTTCGACAAAAAATACCTGCTCTACCTTGCCGCCCTCTTCCACGACATCGCCAAAGGGCGCGGCGGCGACCATGCCGTACAAGGCGTGGCCGACGCGCGCCGCTTCGCAGCCGACCACTTCCTGCCCGAAGAAGACGGCGAAATGCTCTGCTGGCTGGTGGAAAACCACCTGCTGATGTCGATGACCGCGCAAAAGGAAGACATCCAAGACCCCGACGTCGTCGCCCGCTTCTGCCGCCGCGTCGGCAACACGGAACGCCTGTCCGCCCTCTACCTCCTCACCGTCGCCGACATACGCGGCACCAACCCGAAAATCTGGAATTCATGGAAAGCCGGCCTGCTGGAAAACCTCTTTCAGACGGCCTCCCGCCGTTTCAACGGCAACCCCGACAGCCGCGCCGCCGTTACCGGCCGCCGACAGGCCGCCGCCATTGCCGCCCTCACCGCCGCCGGCATCGGCGAAAAAGAACAGCGCAAACTGTGGCAGGCACTCGGCGCGGCCTATTTCGTCCACCATCAGGAAAGCGAAATCCTCTGGCACACCGCCCATCTGGTTCACCATCCCGAACAGGCCTGCGCCCGCATCCGCCCGCATCCGGCCAACGGCAACATGCTGCAAGTCATGGTTTACCTGCCCAATGCCGACCGCCTGTTTGCCAACCTCTGCCGCATTTTCAGCCGCCACAACCTCGACATCGCCGCCGCACGCGCCTTCATCACCGCCCACGACTACGTCCTCGACACCTTCGCCGTCCGACCGCCTGAAGGCAGCACCGACGACGACCGGCAGCGGATAGAAAACGCCCTGTCGGCGGAACTGCAAGACTTCCTGCTCGGTAAAATCCGCAACGGCTCGTTTTCAGACGGCATCCGCAGCCGACGCGCCCGCCACCAGCCGATTGTGCCAGTTGTCGAAATCCGTGCCGAAGAAGAACAGCCCGGCTGGTTTACCCTGAGCCTGATTGCGGTCAACCGCCCCTACCTGCTCGCCAATGCCGCCGAAGTGTTCAACCGCCACGGCATCAGCCTGCGCTATGCCCAAATCAGCACCACGGACGACCGCGTGGAAGACAGCTTCTTACTTTACAGCCCCGGCCTGGCCGACCCCAACCGCCAAGTCGCCCTGAAAAAAGACCTGTCCGCCGTATTGGCCGTCTGAAAACACCGTACGGCATCGATACAAATACAAAACAATGCGGCAAACCGACGTTTCCAACCCCCCTTACCCGATACAAAACATGTTCCGAAAAAACCACCGCCAACACAAAAAACTGCATAACCAAGCCTACCAGGCCTTCGATGCGGGCAACCTGCAAACCGCCGCCGACAAATTCGCCGAACTGGCAAAAGTGCATCCCGACAATGCCCAATACCGCTACATGCTCGGACTTGCCGCCAAATACCGCATGGACTGGGCATTGTCGCTGCAAGCCAACCTCGCCGCCATCGCCTGCGCCCCCGAGTTTGACGAAGCCGCCCATTGGAATGCCGCCATCGCCGCCACCGCCCTGCACGACTGGCAGACGGCGCGGCAACTGTGGGCAGCCTGCGGCATCCCCCTGCCCGAAGGCGAAGGCGAAATCGAAACCGATTTCGGCACCGCCGTATTACGGCTGAATCCTTGGGCAGACGGCGAGTGCGTCTATGCCCGCCGAATCGACCCCTGCCGCTCCCGCATCGTCAACGTCCCCCTGCCAGAAAGCGGCTACCGCATGGGCGACATCGTGCTGCACGACGGCGCATCGACCGGCAGGCGCGCCGACGGCCAAGGCGGCGAAGTCTTGGTCTTCAACGCATTGGAACGTTGGCAGCAGTCGCCGCACCAAACCTACGCCGCTTTCGTACAATGCCCGTCTGAAGCCGATTCGCATGCACTGTCCGAACAATCGCTGCACACCGACACCTACGCCGAAGATTGGACAAGCAGCATCAGCTTCATCTGCCTGCGCTGCAGCTATGGCACGCCGCACAATCACGAACATCACGCATCTGCCGAACCGGGCGCATGGCAGGCCGAGCGCAGCTTCGGCATCGCTGCCCGAAGTTTGGCCGACGCACAAGCACTGCTGAACGACTGGGCGGCACAGGCAGACGGCCGGGCGGTTTGGGAAATCGTCCCGCAGGATTACCCCCTGCCTCGGCATCCCGAAAGCGGCATCTGGTGGAAAAACTACGATGAAGACGACGAATAGGCACGCGAAACGCCACGGCATACCGTCGTCCGCTTAAACCCGAGACCCCAAAGTTTTCAGACGGCCTCCATAGACCGAGGCCGTCTGAAAAGACATTTAGCCGCCGAATCAAACCATGCGGGGCAAACAGTCCGCACGGCTGCCGGACAAACGCATAAACGGCAAGCCTAAAAGTTTGCCAAAGGGAACTTCCGCCCTGTCCGCATAAAGGCCGACCCACCGCAATATCCAGCCGCATCGCACCGTCGCCTGCACGAACGCTCCAATTCCGCCGAACCCGCTTTCAGACGGCCTTGGGGCATATCGAGGCCGTCTGAAAAATCATCCCGTCCCCTAAAAGATAAAATGATGGGCAACATTTCCAATTTTGTACGTCAAGATACCGTGAGCGTGGTTGAATTTGCCGACTACCTGCCGCCCGAACAATAACCCCAAGCAGAAGCAGAACGGGGCATGACGGAATCGGCTGCCCCGCTGCCTGGTGGTAACGCCGTTTTACCCGCAGCCCGATTTTGCCGAACGCCGGTGTCGGCACACATTCCGCGGACGCTTCGGCGAATACCTCCAACAGCAGTCCGACTACCCTGCCTGCTTTGAACCGCTGCCGCATTGCCGCAACGGCCGTTGGCGCACCCGACGGCCGGTTTCGATTTCGGCAATTGCGAATGCCTGTTTGCCGAAGAAGGAGTCTGCCGCCGCTTTGCAGCCTTCGTGCCGAAAATCGGATTCGGCGAAAATTGCGGCTGAAGAGGCCGTCTGAAACACCGCTTTCACCCGATACGCAACCGCCTCGCGACCACCGTTTTCAGACGGCCAAACAGCTGAAAACACGCCAATCTATGGTAAAATCCGTCGTTTTTTCCGTATCTTCCGTCATCCATTTTTAAGAAAGCCTGCCGTTTTGGACTCGCTCAATACTTTCTTCCTCATCATCGCCCTGCTGTTATTCATCAGCGTCATCGCATCGCGTATTTCTTCTCGTTTCGGCATGCCCCTGCTGCTGGTTTTCCTTATCGTCGGCATGTTGGCGGGCGATGAAGGGTTGGGCGGCATCAAATTCGACAACTTCGCCTTTGCCAACATGGTCGGCCAACTCGCTTTGGCCATCATCCTGCTCGACGGCGGCCTGCGTACCAAATTCAACAGTTTCCGCATCGCCCTCAAACCCGCCGCCGTTTTAGCCAGCTGGGGCGTAATTGCCACCGTCGCCCTGCTCGGCGTCTTTACCACCTTTTTTCTCGGCATCGACTGGAAATTGGGCGTATTGATGGCCGCCATTGTCGGCTCTACCGATGCGGCAGCGGTTTTCTCGCTGTTGCGCAGCAGCGGCGTGCGCCTCAATTCGCGTATTTCCGCTACTTTGGAGTTGGAAAGCGGCTGCAACGATCCGATGGCCATCCTGCTGGTCAGTGCCTTTATCGGCCTCATCATGAACCCTGCCGAAACCGACTCCGCCTCCATGCTGACACTGCTGGCCACCCAGCTCGGACTGGGACTGTTTTCCGGCTATGCGGCAGGCAAATTACTGGCAAAAATATTGGAACGCATCAGCCTGGCCGAAGGGCTGTATGCCATTTTAATCGCCTCGGGCGGCCTGTTGGTGTTCGCCGTTACCAACCTGCTCGGCGGCAGCGGCTTTCTAGCGGTTTACTTGGCAGGCGTGTTCATCGGTAACTCGCGCAACAGCTCCACCGAACACGTTTTGAATGTGATGGACGGCCTGGCCTGGCTGGCCCAGGCATCGATGTTCCTCGTCCTCGGCCTGCTGGTCAGCCCCGCCAGACTGATTGAAACCGGCCCCAAAGCCGTCGTCATCGCCGCCTTCCTCATCTTCGCCGCCCGCCCGCTGGCCGTCTGGACCTCGCTCAAATTTTTCAGCTACCGTTCGCGCGAAGTCGCTTACATCAGTTGGGTCGGACTGCGCGGCGCCGTACCGATTACCCTTGCCATCACACCCGTGATGATGGATGTGCCCGGCTCCCTGATGCTGTTCGACGTCGCCTTCGCCGTCGTCATCCTCTCACTGCTGATTCAAGGTGCAACCATCCCGTTTTTCGCCCGCCTGTTAAAAGTCGATTTACCGCCCAAGCCGGAACCGCTGTCGCAACGAGAAATCTGGTTGGCCGACAAACTGGCCGTATCCCTGCAATCGTTCAAAGTCGAGGCAAATTCCGACGCGGAAGACAGCCACCCATCCGCTATGACGCGCGACAGGTTTTCAGACGGCCGTATCTTCGCCCTGCTGCGCAACGGCGAAAACATAGCCGTCCTGCCCAGCACGCAGATGAAGGCAGGCGACATCGTATGGTTTATCCTCGACGAACAGCTGGGGGATGACTTCGCCCAGCAATTTGCCGGCAACAACCACGGCGAACAAACCTTCTTCGGCGCATTCAACCTGAACCCCGAAGCCATTGTCGGCGACCTTGCCGAAGCCTACGGCCTGCCCGTGGACGAACACGAACGCAATCTCCGCCTGGACGAACTGTTCAGACGGCGTTTCGGCGATATGCCCGTCGCAGGCGACCGCATCGATTTGAACGGCTTTAAAATCACGGTGAAAGAATTAGACAATAAAGCCCAGATTCGTCAGCTGGGCTTGAAAATTCCGGATTGAGGCATTGTCATGCCGTGAGTTGTCCAAAACCGGCAAGGTATCAATCAAACGGATGAAAAATATAAATTTGGGAAAAACATGAATTTGGGAAAATCATTTATTTGAACCATTATGTTCCCCAATCAGGCAGAAATTCAACGTGAACATTTAAACGGTCTATTTATCCACAACTATCAGCCATCAAAAGCCAAATTCCTCACGCAAAAGGACTGCCCGATCTTACGAAATTGCGGTTTGTGATGTTTATGGTTTCCCAACTTATATCCGGAATCAAGCTGGTTTACTGCAGTAAAAATCCAAACTCAATCCTGCAATTTGAAATTCTAAGACTGAAAATAAAAAAACCGCATCATAATTTGATGCGGTTTCCTTTTAATAAAAACATTACTCGGCAGCGGCAACTACTGCTACGGTAACTTTTGCTACTGCATCGCTGTGCAATGCAATTTCCACTTCGTATTCACCGATAGCTTTAAACGGGCCTTCCGGTAAGCGAACATTGGCTTTCTCTGCTTTGATGCCGGTTGCTACAATGGCTGAAGCAATGTCGGCATTGGTCACAGAACCGAACAGACGGCCATCCACGCCGGCTTTTTGAGCCACAGTGATGACTTGTCCGTCCAATTTCTCTTTGCGGGCCAAAGCATCGGCAAGGATTTCAGCCTGACGGGCTTCCAATTCGGCACGGCGTGCTTCGAATTCGGCTTTATTGGCCTCTGTTGCGCGTTTGGCTTTACCTTGTGGGATGAGGAAGTTGCGGGCATAACCGTTTTTCACGGTTACGATATCGCCCAAGTTGCCCAAACCACCGATTTTTTCTAACAGAATAATTTGCATGATCTACGCTCCAAAATTATTTGTGTTGGTCGGTATAAGGCAGCAACGCCAAGAAACGGGCGCGTTTTACGGCAACAGCCAGCTGGCGTTGGTAGTGCGCTTTGGTTCCGGTGATGCGGGCGGGAATGATTTTGCCGTTTTCAGTAATGAAATCTTTCAGCAAATCAACTTGTTTGTAATCCACTTCTTGGATTTTTTCAGCCGTAAAACGGCAGAATTTTCTACGTTTGAATGTTTGACGAGCCATGTCGTTTAACCTTTATATTCTTGAATGTTCTGTATCCGCAGTATCGGCTTTGGATAACGCAGGCCGGCTGCGGCTAAAAAACCGCTGACCTGTACGACCCAATCCTGCCGACCCTGCCAAACCAAAGCCTCCTTACCGACTATCCTGGCCGCCATTTCAAGCTTTGCCAGACATTTTTCACCGTTCTCATTTTGCCAAGATTCATGTTTCAGCATTAAATCCAACACAGGCACGCCTGCGGGCGTATAACGGATGATGCCGCATTTTTCGATACGGGCGGTAAGGGTCAGGGAGTTGTCCAATTATGCTTCGGCAGTTTCTTGCTGTTGTTTCAACAGGTTTTTAGACTTCTCTTCTTTCATCATCGGAGAAGCGTCGGTAACTGCATGTTTGGTCTGAATAGTCAGATGACGCAGTACGGCATCGTTGAAACGGAAACCGGTCTCCAATTCTTCAATAACGGCAGGAGTGGCTTCAATGTTCATCAGAACATAATGTGCTTTATGAATTTTGTTGATAGGGTATGCCAACTGGCGGCGGCCCCAGTCTTCCAAACGGTGGATTTTACCGTTGTTTTCGGTTACCAGTGCTTTGTAGCGTTCAACCATAGCGGGTACTTGCTCGCTTTGATCAGGGTGAACGATAAACACGATCTCGTAATGACGCATGTTATCTCCTTACGGTTTAAAGACAGCCTGCCGCCATGCGATTGCGGCAGACAAGGTTGCAAAACGCAGCATTATAGCTGCCGGACGTGGTTTGCGCAAGGGACTAACTGCCCATATTGCCGAACAAATCGCCTGCAAACAAATCCGGTTCGCTCATCCTCGCGCGGCAATCGACCTTAATGTCTTCATTCACCCGACAGCAACACGGCAGAATTTCGCCGGGCGCGACAAAGGCCAGCGGAAAATCATCATACGATACCCTGCCATCTAATAATTTGACGCGGCAGGAACCGCAATAGCCGCTGCGGCACTGGTATTCGACCTCGTGGCCGGTACGCTCCAAGCCCTCCAATAAGGTTTCGCCCTCTTGAAGCTCGAAGGTTTTGTCGTGTGTACTGATAAGTGCCATTGTTATCTGTTTAAGCGGGAAAGGCCGTCTGCACGGCATAACCGAAATCTTTGATTTCGTTTCTACACCTGTTCAGACGACCTCTGATGATGGAAATGCGGAAAAACTGCCGAGTTTGATTACAGTTCGAAATCGCCCAAATCGTCCGCGCTGACTTCCGAATCGATCTGACCGATTAAGTAAGAAGAAATTTCCACTTCCTGCGGCGCGACCTGTACGTTGTCGGACGACAGCCACGCGTTAATCCACGGAATCGGGTTTTGGGTAGCGCCTTCAAACCCGGCAGGCAAACCGACCGCCTGCATACGCAGGTTGGTGATGTATTCGACGTATTGCGCCAGAATTTCCTTGTTCAGACCAATCATCGAACCGTCTTTAAACAGATAGGCCGCCCATTCTTTTTCCTGTTCCGCCGCTTTTTTGAAGAGTTTGAAACATTCGTCCTGCAATTCGACGGCGATTTCCGCCATTTCAGGGTCGTCTGAACCGGCACGCATCAGGTTGAGCATATGCTGGGTGCTGGTCAGGTGCAGGGCTTCGTCGCGGGCAATCAGTTTGATGATTTTGGCGTTGCCTTCCATCAACTCGCGCTCGGCAAAGGCGAACGAGCAGGCGAATGAAACGTAGAAACGGATGGCCTCCAACACGTTGACGCACATCAGGCAGAGATAGAGCTTTTTCTTCAACTCACGCAAAGACACGGTAACGAGCTTGCCGCCGACATTGTGCGTTCCTTCGCCCAACAGGTTGTAATACTGGGTGTATTCGATCAAATCATCGTAATAACAGGCGATGTCTTCGGCGCGGGCAATGATGTATTCGTTCTGCACGATGTCGTCGAACACGACCGACGGATCATTCACGATATTGCGGATAATGTGGGTATAGCTGCGCGAGTGGATGGTTTCGCTGAAGCTCCACGTCTCAATCCAAGTTTCCAGCTCAGGAATCGACACCAAAGGCAACAAGGCAACATTTGGACTTCGGCCTTGGATGGAATCAAGTAAGGTTTGGTATTTTAAGTTACTGATGAAAATGTGTTTCTCATGTTCGGGCAGGTTGGCGTAGTCGATACGGTCGCGCGACACGTCGATTTCTTCCGGCCGCCAGAAGAAAGACAGTTGTTTTTCAATCAGTTTTTCAAATACTTCGTATTTCTGCTGGTCATAACGGGCAACATTCACCGGCTGACCGAAAAACATAGGCTCTTTAAGCGCGTCGTTTTTGGTTTTCGGGAAGGTACTGTAAGACATGGTCAAGTGTTCACAGGACATGGCGTTATTCTCTCTGTAAAACGGTTTTTCAGACGGCCTTCAACATCGAGGCCGTCTGAAAAGGATGATGATTGCAGTTTCAGGCTTAATGATCGGAAGGTTTTTTCAACAACCAGAACAGCACGGCCAACACAACACCGGTCGCGGCAAACCCCAGCAGCGGCTGGCGGCTGAAACCGAGCGCCAGATAGCCGACACCAGCCGCACCGGCAACCGCCAATGCATATGGCAGCTGGGTGGTAACGTGGTCCATATGGTTGCACTGCGCACCGGTGGACGACAGAATGGTGGTATCCGAAATCGGCGAACAGTGGTCGCCGCATACCGCGCCCGCCATCACAGCCGACATGCACGGCACAATTAACGCAGCATCGACTTTTACCGCCATTGCCGCAGCAATCGGCAACATAATACCGAACGTCCCCCAGCTCGTACCGGTGGCAAAGGCCATAATGCAGCCAAGTGCAAACAAAATCAGCGGCAGCAGGCCGGGATGAATATTTCCGGCAACCAGCGTGGACAAATAATCGCCGGTATGCATTTGGCCGACCACGATACTGATCAACCACGCCAAAATTAGAATGGTGATGGCACCGAACATTGATTTCAGGCCTCGCCACACCGCCGTGCCGTAATCACTTTTGCGTATCGTGCCGACGGTGCAAAGCAATACCGCCAACACACCCGAACTGCCGCCGACTACCAGCGACGTATTGACATCGGTTTTCTCAAACGCACCCAGCAGGCTGAAGGTTTCCAATTCGCGGCTGCCGGTGTAAAGCATGGCGGAAACCGTTGCGCAAATCAGCACCAAAACCGGCACAATCAGGGCATAAACACGGCCTGTCTGCCCGCTTGCAGACTGCGCATGGGTATGCGCATCCTCTTTTAAAGCATTGCGCTCGAAACGGGCCATCGAACCGATATCATAAGAAAACCACGCCGTAACAAACACCATTAGCAAAGCAAACAGGGCGTAATAATTCATCAGGCTCATCGCGGTGAAAATACCCATCGGCGTATATCCGTCGATATTGTACATCACCAGCAAGCCCGACAAGGTAGCGATAATCGACGCCCCCCAACTTGAAACCGGCATCAGCACGCACATCGGTGCGGCGGTAGAATCGAGAATATAGGCCAGTTTTGCGCGGGAAACGCGGAATTTGTCGGTAACGGGGCGCGCAATCGCACCGACGGCCAAACTATGGAAGTAGTCGTCAATAAAGGTAACGAATACCAAACAAGCGGTCAGCATTTTTGCACCGCGCCGCGATTTGATGCGCTGCTGTGCCCACTCGGCAAAAGCCTGATTGCTGCCGGAAAAGGTCAGCAACGACGTAAATACGCCAAGCAAGAGCAAAAACAGCAGGATTTTCGTTTTACCCCAGTCAAACGCGCCATCGGCATATACCAACGACACAGTAATGTCTTTCAGGTGCAACAGGCCGTCAAGCGGATTGCCGCCCGTCAGCATCAGCGCGCCAACGATAATGCCTATGCCCAACGACAACAATACGCGGCGGGTAATCACAGCCAATGCCAATGCAAGAAACGGCGGCACGACCGACCAATAGGAGTGTGTGTAGTCCAGGAGTTGTATGATGATTCTCCCAAAAAGTTGGTTAATCGGGCGGCGGCGCAAACTCAGCCGCAGCAGTCGGTACGGAGCCGCAACGTTTAGGCGGCTGAAAGGCCGCCATTGTATCGTTAATTGCCGTTTATGTGTAAAGAAGAGTTAAAGCGGAGAAATTTTCAGACGGCCTTTACGAGCAGTAAGGCCGTCTGAAAACTCACCCCTTCATCAAATCTTACAAGCCCCGCCAGCGCAGCCGTCATCCTGAATATCAGTCTGCGTATCGTCCGCGCCGTCGCGGGTGTTGTGGTAGTACAGGGTTTTAACGCCGTATTTGTAGGTAGTCAGCAGGTCTTTGAGCATTTGTTTCATGGAAACTTTGTTGCCTTCGAATTTGCCCGGGTCGTAGGCGGTATTGGCAGAAATCGCCTGATCGACGAATTTTTGCATCACGCCGACAAGTTTCAGATAGCCTTCGTTGCCCGGAAGCTGCCACAGGGTTTCGTAGGCGTCTTTCAAGGTTTCAAATTCGGGCACGACTTGTTTCAAGATACCGTCTTTCGATGCTTTGACCGTTACCAATCCGCGTGGAGGCTCGATGCCGTTGGTGGCGTTGGCAATTTGCGAGCTGGTTTCAGACGGCATGAGTG
>ERZ772979.330-NODE-330-length-35577-cov-15.730139_pt1 | contig 35577 bp, 34 predicted proteins | sample MGYA00511130_ERZ772979 | MGnify/ENA primary metagenome ERZ772979 (study PRJEB29015, sample SAMEA2738103) | human oral metagenome | biome: human oral; feature: human-associated habitat; material: saliva | place: China | collected 2186 ...
GCCTGCGAGGCTGACGGCGAGGATTTTCGGCCGTGAGGGGAATTTGGATTTGTTTTCGGACATTTCTGCAACCTTTCTGTAATCCTTTGTAATGGGATGTGAAGGTTGTGATGTTAATACAAATGATAGTGCGCATCAATCATTAAAATAATGATGAAAAAAAGGTGCCGAAAACTAAAAATAGTTTAAAATTTTATTTTGTTTCAGATGCATCTTTGCTATTTTATATTTTGCTTGATGTTCAAACGGCATATAACCTAAGCACGATTGTTTCAAAAGATGTATCAATGGCTGAGTGCGGCCAACAACAGCTTAACCCAAACCTCGGTTTACGTTACAATGCACGCCGATTTCTCCTTCTCATTTACTCAGGAATAACGAAGCATGACAAAAGAAACCGCCTTGGGTGCGGCACTGAAAACCGCAGTGCAGACCATGAGCAAAAAGAAGCAAACCGATATGATTGCCGACTATATCTACGGCAAATTTGATGTTTTCAAACGATTTAAGCCTTTGGCATTGGGCATTGACCAGGATTTAATCGCGGCCATGCCGCAATATGATTCCGCCCTGATTATGCGCGTGCTGGCCAATCACTGCCGCCGTCCGCGCTATTTGAAGGCACTGGCCCGCGGCGGTAAACGTTTTGATTTGAACAACCGATTCAAAGGTGAAGTAACGCCGGAAGAGCAGGCTGTTGCCGCGCAAAATCCGATGGTGAAAGAAATGTTGGAAAAACAGGCGGCACGCCGTGCAGAGGCGGAGGCGGCAAAGGAAGAGGGCGGTGAAACGCAGTCTGCCGAAGCCGTTGAGGCCGCCGTGCAGGAAGCAGCTCCCGACACTTCAGCCGAATAAACGGCAGGCCGTCTGAAAGTCAAAATAGGTTTTCAAACGGCCTTTTTTTTGTGTGAAACCCCAGAATGCATTATGAACGATTTCGAACGGATTTACCATGATTGGCACGAATACGCGAAAAACCGCGATACCGAAGCGTTAATCGGGCTGTATGCCGAGGATGCCGTGCTGGAAAGTCCGCTTGTCCCTGTTATATTAAATATTGAGGGCGGTATTCTGAATGGGAAAGCCGAAATCCTGCGTTTTTTACAGGAAGGCACGCGGCGGCGGCCGAATGAATTGGTACGCTGGTATCGCGACGGCAGCCGTTTTATTTCAGGGGATACACTGATTTGGGAATATCCGCGCCAAACGCCCGACGGCAATCAGGTCGATATTCTTGAAGTGATGCGGATCGGGCAGGGAAAAATCCGGCATCATCGGATTTATTGGGGCTGGTTCGGAACGCAAATGCTGATACGTTCGGCATCCGGCAAAGCATAAGCAATAAATCGGCCGTCTGAAAAGCCCGTTTCGGGCAAATCGGGTATAATTACCCTGTTCTCCAACAACCGACGGCTTTTCATTATGGCCACAGAACCATCCCGCAGCGGCATGGAAATCCGCCGCAGCCTGCGGCAGAACAGCATCTATGTGCTGCCCAATTCCTTTACCATCGCCGCCCTGTTTTCCGCTTTTTACGCCATCACCCAGGCCATGCACGGTTACTACGAAACTGCCGCCATCGCCGTTTTCATTTCGATGCTGCTTGACGGCATGGACGGCCGTGTCGCACGCTGGACGAACAGCCAAAGCGCGTTCGGCGAACAGCTCGACAGTTTGGCGGACATGGTCAGCTTCGGCGTCGCCCCCGCACTGATTGCCTACAAATGGCAGCTTTTCCATTTCGGCAAAATCGGCTATACCGTCGCCTTTATCTATTGCGCCTGCGCCGCCCTGCGCCTGGCCTTGTTCAATACCCTGATCGGCAACGGCAAAGCGGACAAACGCTGGTTTGTCGGCGTGCCCAGCCCGACGGCGGCTGCCTTGATTGTCGGCTTGATTTGGGTAAACCATAGCGTGGAAAATTTTGCCGGTGAGAAATGGTGGGCATTGTTCATCACCCTGTTTGCCGGGCTTTCCATGGTGGTTCAGATTCCGTTTTGGAGTTTCAAGGAAATCAACGTCCACCGGAAAGTGCCGTTTTTCGTGATGATTTTAGTCATGCTCGGCCTGTTGATATTGGCCTTGAAACCCGCGCTTGTCCTGTTTTTATTCTTCCTCGGCTACAGCCTGTCCGGCTATGTGATGTACGGCTGGCGGTTTTGGAAAAAACGGCAACGCAAACAGGCCGCACCTCCTACCGCATCCCGATAAACCGTTTCGGCCGTCTTTTCAGACGGCCTCCCTTCATCCGATTACAACTTACAACGAAAAACGATAATTTGACATGAACACATCCGACACCCCCATCGTTACCGACATCGACCGCCCCGTCCTCGTCCCGCCCGGCGGCCATAAAAAAGTCCTGTTGCATTCCTGCTGCGCCCCGTGCAGCGGCGAAGTGATGGAAGCCATGCTCGCCAGCGGCATCGACTACACCATCTACTTCTACAACCCCAACATCCACCCGCTCAAAGAATACATGTTGCGCAAAGAAGAAAACATGCGCTTCGCCGACAAATTCGGCATCCCCTTCATCGACAAAGACGACGACTACGAAAACGACCGCAAAGAATGGTTCGCCAAAGCCAAAGGCATGGAATTCGAACCCGAACGCGGCATCCGCTGCACCATGTGTTTCGACATGCGTTTCGAAAAAGCCGCCCAATACGCCCACGAAAACGGCTTCCCCGTCTTCACCAGCTCTCTGGGCATTTCCCGCTGGAAAGACATGAAGCAAATCAACGGCTGCGGCCACCGCGCCGCCGAGCCTTATGACGATTTGGTTTACTGGGATTTCAACTGGCGCAAAGGCGGCGGCAGCGCGCGCATGATCGAAATCAGCAAACGCGAACACTTCTACCAGCAAGAATACTGCGGCTGCGCCTACTCCCTGCGCGACTCCAACGCCCACCGCAAATCGCAAGGCCGCATCCCCATCAAACTCGGCGTGCTGTATTACGGCGACGAATCGACGCAATACGAAAACGGACAAGCCGCAAAAATCAAAACGGACGAATAAGCCCGATAAATAAAAGGCCGTCTGAAAGCGCACACAGCGTTTTCAGACGGCCTTTTATTTCCGCCTGTATCTGCCGATGACGGCACAGGTATTTTGAAACGACGGTATTGTTCAGACGGCCTGCCATAAATCCTGCTGCCGTCCTCGCGGTTCGAGGTGGCCGACCCCGAGTCCGATCAGGCGGTAATCGATGTCGGAGGCGTGCGGAATCCGCCCCGCCAATTCGCGGGCGGCGGATAAAAGCGCGGCGGAATCGGGCAGGGGGGAGGAATAGGTCAGGGAACGGGTGATGATGCGGAAATCGGCGGTTTTCAGTTTCAGCGTGACGCCCCGCGCCTCGGTTTTCCTGTTTTGCAGCTGCTGCCACAAATCATCGGCCAGATGCGGCAGGTGGCGGACAATCAGGGCAAGCGGCAGGTCTTCGGGTAGGGTGATTTCGGTGGAGATTTGCAGGCGTTCGCGTTCGGCTTTGACGGGGCGGTTGTCGATGCCGTAGGCGAGGTCGTGGAGGCGGTAGCCCCATTTGCCGAACAGGTTGGCCAATTCGCCGGGGCTGTGCCGGCGCAGGTCGCCGACGGTGTTCATGCCCAGCCGCTGCATCTTCTGCCGCGTAACTTTGCCGACGCCGGGGATTTTGCCCAGCGGCAGGTCGGTTAAAAAGGCCTCGACTTTCTGCGGCGGCAGGACGAACTGGCCGTTGGGTTTGTTCCAGTCGGAGGCGATTTTGGCCAAGAATTTGTTCGGCGCGACTCCTGCCGAGGCGGTCAGGCCGGTTTCGGCGAGAATGTCGGCGCGGATGCTGCGGGCGATGTCGCTGGCGTAGGGGATGTTTTGATGGTTGAGGGTAACGTCCAAATAGGCTTCGTCCAGCGACAAAGGTTCGACAAGGTCGGTATGCCGTCTGAAAATGCCGTGTATCTGCCGCGACACGCTGCGGTAGAGGGAAAAATTCGGCGGCACGAAAACCGCTTGCGGGCAGAGGCGTTTGGCAGTGGCGGCGGACATGGCGGAATGCAGGCCGAAGCGGCGGGCTTCGTAAGAGGCGGCGCAGATGACGGAACGCGCGCCCTCCCAAGCCACGACGACGGGCAGGCCTTGCAAATGCGGCTGCTCGCGCAGTTCTACCGAGGCGTAGAACGCGTCCATATCGATGTGGATGATTTTTCGCTGCTGCATGGTGTGTATCGGCTTGAGGCCGTCTGAAAAGGTGTCGCGGGCGGACGGGCTTATCCGGTGCCGTGCTTTTTCTTTTTTTCAGACGGCCTCGGACTATATCCCGTCCGCTTCATTATTTTGTTTGGAAACAAGAAGCTGGTCGATTTTCAGATTTTCGGTGTCGATGATTTCAAATTTATAGCCCGCGTAAACCAGAAAATCGGTGCGTTTCGGGATTTTGCGTAGGGAATACATCATAAAGCCGGCGATGGTTTCGTAGTTTTCCGAATGGGGAAATTCCTCAATGTCCAACGCGCGCATTACATCGGCGAGCGGGGTTGCGCCGTCCACCAGCCAAGTGTCTTCGGTGCGGCGGATGATTTGCGGCTCTTCTTCGGTATTGACCAGCTCGCCCATGACGATGCTCATCACGTCTTTCAGCGTTACCACGCCGACCACCAGCGCGTATTCGTTCACTACGACGGCAAAGTCTTCGCCGGAAGTTTTGAAGGTTTCCAAGACATCGTAAAGCGACAGCGTGTCGGGAATGAACAAGACTTTGCGCAACACGCGTTTGTCGGTCAGGCGGACGTCTTTTTCTTTTAAAAACAAGGTCAGCAGCGTGTGCGATTCGATGTAGCCGATGACGCGTTCCAAATCGCCGTCGCAGACCAAGAATTTGTTATGCGGTTTTTCCGACATCATTTCCAACACGGTATCGCTGCCGTCGTTTTTATCGAAATAGGCGATGTATTCACGCGTACTCATGGTAGAAGTTACCGTGCGCGCCTGCATATCGAAAATATTTTCAATCAGGTAGTGTTCCTGCTGCTTCAACACGCCAGCCTGCGCGCCCGCATCGACGACGGCGTAAATGTCTTCCGAAGTCAGCTGCTCTTGGCGGACGGTGGAAATTTTGAAGAGTTTGAATATCGCGTTTGCCAGTCCGTCGAAAATCCAAACAAGCGGTTTCAATATAAAAATCAGGAACATCATCGGACGCACGATGCGCACCGCCACCGCTTCGGGATGGGTCATCGCCATGCGCTTGGGCATCAGGTCGGCAATCAGGATGAAGCTGCCCGTAACCAGTGCGAACGTCAGCAGCGATGCGGCCGTACTGCCCCAACTGCCCGCGTTTGCCAACAAACTGCCGAAATAAGGGCGCACCGCCGCTTCGCCGACGATACCGGCGAGAATGGCGACGGCGTTCAAACCGATTTGGACGACGGTGATGAAGCTGCCCGGCTGTTGCTGCATATTGAGCACATCCAGCGCGCGCGTGTCGCCGCTGTCTTTTGCCATCACTTGCAATTTGATTTTGCGCGCCGAGGCAAGCGCGAGTTCCGAGCAGGAAACGAATGCGCTGATGACAATCAGTAGGACCAATAACAATAAGGCTTCGAGAATATTCATGAAAAACGGTGTGTGTTGCGGAAGGGCTATTTTAACATCAAAGGCCGTCTGAAAAATTCAGACGGCCTTTTCCCAGCCTGACTTACCAATCGCGCGGAGCAACCAGTTCTTCGATGTCCGCATCTTCAAAGCCGTAGCTTTGGGCGATGTATTCCATATCGGTGGCAATCGTGTCTCTGGCGACGGTTTCGATTTCGCTGTCGTTTTCTTCAAACTCTTCCGCCAATTCGTTGAAGCGTTCGGTGGCTGCGTGGGTCAGGCTGTACAGGCCGTCCAAGTCTTCGGGCTGTTCGGTTTCGATTTGGCGGCACAGTTCGACCAGGATGTTTTCTCCTTTTTGCACCAGTTCGGGCGGGAAATAATCGTCGTCATACATATCCTGTAAAAAGGTGTGGTCGGCCAATTCGGGGTTGTTCAGTGGATGACGGGTGGCCATGGGGTTTCCTTTCGGTTTGGGGATTTTTGAAAAAGGCCGTCTGAAAACGGGCAAACCCTTTCAGACGGCCTATTACATCAATTCACCGTTATTTCGCAATCTGGGTTGCCTGAATCGCAGTCAGGGCGATGGTGTAGACGATGTCTTCCACCAGCGCGCCGCGCGACAGGTCGTTTACCGGTTTGCGCAGGCCTTGCAGCATCGGGCCGACGCTCAATACGTTGGCGTTGCGCTGAACGGCTTTATAGGTGCAGTTGCCGGTGGTCAGGTTGGGGAATATGAACACGTTGGCTTTGCCGGCCACGGGGCTGTTCGGGGCTTTGGATTTGGCCACGCTTTCCACCACGGCGGCATCGTATTGCAACGGGCCGTCCACGGCCAAGGCAGGGGCTTTTTCTTTGACCAGCTTGGTCGCTTCAATCACCAAATCCACATCGGGGCCGCAGCCGGAATCGATGGTGGAATAGGAAATCATGGCCACGCGCGGGTCTATGCCGAAGGCTTTGGCAGATTCGGCCGATTGGACGGCGATTTCGGCCAACTGTTCGGCAGTCGGATTCGGATTCACCGCGCAGTCGCCGTATACCACGACCTGCTCGGGCAGCAGCATGAAGAACACGCTGGACACGATGCTTGCGCCGGGGGCGGTTTTAATCAGCTGCAAGGCGGGGCGGATGGTGTTGGCGGTGGTGTGTACCGCGCCGGAAACCAGGCCGTCCACATCGTTTTGCGCCATCATCATCGTGCCGAGTACCACGGTGTCTTGCAGTTGTTTGCGCGCGTCTTCGGGGGTTAAGCCTTTGGATTTGCGCAGTTCGCACATCGGGGCGACGTATTGCTCGACCAGTGTGGCGGGATCGATGATTTCCAGCGACGCGGGCAGGGCGATGCCTTTTTCTTCGGCGACGGCTTCGACTTCTTCGCGTTTGGCCAGCAGCACGCAGCGGGCCAAACCTTTTTCATGGCAGATGGCGGCGGCTTGGACGGTGCGCGGTTCCGCGCCTTCGGGCAGTACGATGCGTTTGTTTGCCTTGCGGGCGGCTTCCATCATGTTGTGGCGGAATTGCGCGGGCGACAGGCGGACGGCTTGTTCGGCGGCCAGTTTTTCCACGCCTTCGGGTGCGTCTGCGCTGCCCAGATAGTCCAAACCGGCCGCCTGGGCGGCTTCGGCCGTACCGCCGACCACGCCGGCAAATTCGACGTTGCGTCCGGCAAACGACGCTTTCGCCATCTGCAGGCGTTCGGCGGTGGCGTGTTCGTTGCTGACGGCGAAGACGACGCGGGCGTTGAACGCGGTGGCCAGGCCGTTGTTTTGGCGGCTGAGGAAGATATAGGCATCGTTCGGGGTGATGCCTTGGATGACGACGTTTTCCTTACCCAGCGCGGCGGCGCGGCCGACCAGCAGGTCGAACCAGTCGTCCGCTTTGCCTTCGGCTGCCAGGCGGACGGCTTCGTCGGCATAGTCCATTGCGTTGAATACCGCGGCATTCGGCAGTTTCGCCGCGATATTGGCGGCGGCTTTGGCCGCATCAACATGCGGGCAGACTGGGATAATCAAGGTGTAGGCCATGTTTTTGTCCTTTCAGGGAAGTTGTTCGATACCGGGGTATCGGTTTCAAATATCAGGGGAACGACCGATAAGCTGATGGGTACGGCCGATTGGGGGATTTCACTATAAACTATAAAACGTTCAGGCCGTCTGAAAACCGAAGCAGGCTTTCAGACGGCCTTTTTGCCGTTCAAACGCATTCGACGATTTCAAAACTGTGGCTGACGGCGGCGGCCTTGCCCAGCATAATCGAAGCGGAGCAATATTTTTCCGCCGACAGCCGAACCGCCTGTGCAATCGCGCTTTCTTTCAAATCCGTGCCGAACACTTTGAAATGAATATGGATTTCGGTAAACACGCGCGGGGCTTCGTCGGCGCGTTTGGCCGTAACCGTGGCGCGGCAGTCGCTGACTTTCTGCCGCTGTTTTTCCGCAATCATCACCACGTCGATGCTCGAACAGCCCGCCACGCCCAACAGCAGCATTTCCATCGGGCTGGGGCCGCGTTTCACGCCGCCTTCCGTCGCCGCGCCTTCCATGACCACGCTGTGGCCGTTTTCAGTGGTGCCCACGAAGCAGAGGCCGTCTATCCATTGCGAGGTTACCTGCATGACTTACTCCTCTCCGATAGGTTGGGGCGAGACCAAAATACCGTCGGCATCGCTGTAAAGGTAGTGGCCGGGAATGAAGTCCACGCCGCCGAAACTCAGCACGACATCGGTTTCCCCCACGCCGTCTTTCGCGCTTTTTCGCGGATTGACGGACAGGGCCTTTACGCCGAAATCCAGTGTGTTGATGGCTTCGCTGTCGCGGATGGCGCCGAGGATGATTGCGCCGGCCCAGCCGTTGGCCGCGCCCGCCGAGGCAATCAAATCGCCCATCAGTGCGCTGGCGGCGGAAGAGCCGCCGTCCACCACCAAAACTTCGCCGTCGGAGCGGCTGTTCATCAGTTGCTTGATCAAACCGTTGTCGCGGAAGCATTTGACGGTGCGGATGCGGCCGCAGAAGCGGCTGCGGCGGCCGAAGCTGCGGAATTGGATTTCGCACGACGGCGTGTCGGGGGCCAAATCGATTAAATCGGAGGTGGCGAATTCGAAGGTCTGCATATGCGGCTCCTGAAGTTGCGGGCTTGGACAGACGGGCATTATATAGAAACGGCAGGCCGTCTGAAAGGGGAGGGCGCAGGCTTTGCCAACCGCCGCCGCGCTGTTTCAGACGGCCTCGATAAGCTGCCTCGGGCAGGGGGAAACGGGAGGCCGTCTGAAAAACCGGCCTGATTCCGCAGCGGCTTTGCGTTACAATACCGGCCCTTTGTTTCCCATCCGCATCGGACACGCATCATGCTGGTACTCGGTATCGAATCTTCCTGCGACGAAACCGGCGTCGCCCTTTACGACAGCGAAGGCGGACTGCTCGCCCACGCCCTGCACACCCAAATGGCCATGCACGCCGAATACGGCGGCGTGGTACCCGAGCTGGCCAGCCGCGACCACATCCGCCGCCTCGTACCGCTGACCCGTGCCTGCCTGCGCGACGCGGGCAAAGACTACGCCGACATCGACGCGGTGGCCTTCACCCAAGGGCCGGGGCTGGGCGGCGCGCTTCTGGCCGGTTCGAGCTATGCCAACGCGCTGGCCTTCGCACTGAATAAACCCGTCATCCCCGTCCACCACCTCGAAGGCCACCTGCTTTCGCCTCTGCTGGCCGCCGACAAACCCGCCTTCCCCTTCGTCGCCCTGCTGGTATCGGGCGGCCACACTCAGTTTATGGCCGTGCGCGGCATAGGCGATTATGTGCTGCTGGGCGAAAGCGTGGACGACGCGGCGGGCGAAGCCTTCGATAAAACCGCCAAGCTGCTCGGCCTGCCTTATCCGGGCGGCGCGAAACTGGCCGAACTGGCCGAACGCGGTCATCCCGAAGCCTTTTCCTTCCCCCGGCCCATGCTGCATTCGAACGATTTGCAGATGAGTTTTTCCGGCCTGAAAACCGCCGTCTTGACCGCTGTGGAGAAAGTACGCGCCGAACACGGCGGAATCGCCGAACAAACGCGCAACGACATCTGCCGCGCCTTTGAAGACGCGGTTATCGACGTATTGGCGGCCAAAGCGGAAAAAGCCCTGCGCGACACGGGCTTCCGCACGCTGGTTGTCGCGGGCGGCGTGGGCGCGAACAAAAAACTGCGCGAACGGCTGAGCTGTTTGACCATCCGTCCGGCGCAGGGCAAAGGCCGTCTGAAAAAGCCCGCCGAATCCGTGCAAACCTATTTCCCGCCCATGGAATACTGTACCGACAACGGCGCGATGATTGCCTTCGCCGGAGCGATGCGGGCGGAGCAGGCGGTGGCGGCGGGTGGTTTCAACGTCAAACCGCGCTGGCCGCTGACGGACATTGTAAAAAGTGCGGAGACCGTCTGAAAAGCCGAATTTGGGATGGGCAGCCATTTGATGTTTTTTAAATCCGACTTTTCTTTTCTTGTCAGGCCATGAATCACCGTCAGAAAATCAAGCGATTCCGCCAGCGTATCTACGCCCTGCCGCGTATCCGTTCCCGCAGCCTTAATCCGCGATGCGCCGCGCAAATCGAAAACGGCGCACGTTGGCTGCACGCTTTTGCCGTTTGGCGCAAACTCGCCCACCAAGGCAGCAGTGATGCCGAAATTCAGGCCGCATACTTTTACGGCATCGCCAAATGTAAAGGCAAAGGCCTTCCATGCCGTTTCGGCAGCCTCGGCGGACGACATGCCGAAGTGCTCGCAACCGCCTGCTACCGCCGTGCAGCGCAAGCGGGCAACAGGCAAGGGCAATATCTGCTGGCCTGCATCTACCACAGCTTCGGCACTGCCGGCGACACCGCCCAAGCCATCGCCTGGTATGAAAAATCCGCCGCACAAGGTTACGGCTACGCCGCCTGCAACCTTGCCTGCATCTATGCCGACGGGGAAGGCGTCGTTGCCGATCCCGTACTCGCCGAACATTACCGTAGGCTTGCCCATCAGCATCTGACCGACGATGCCGAGTTAGCCAAATTGGATGCACTCGTTCAACGGAAATGCGGTTGAAAACCATTGGGTCGAATAAGGCGGGATGTCTTTCAGGCTGTGTCCGTATCTCCTTTTTCAGACGGCCTCTCGGCCGCCATCTGGCCAAATATGTTTATCACGAGGAAATCAAAATGCGCTCTGTCCTTTTGCTGAGTGGCATCAATGTCGGCAATAACAATAAGGGGCTGTCCTAGATAACTAGGACAGCCCCATAGAAAAAGCAGCCTGCATTTGGATGACTCCCGGTGTAGGCTGCTTTTTTATTTTCAGACGGCCTCTCGGCTACCAAAAGGTTTTAAAAGGCCGTCTGAAACGCTCAAATATCCACAATCTGATGTTCCATCCCTTTCACCGGCGGCAGCCACGGCGAGTTGGTCAGGCAGCGTTGCCATAGAGGATCGGGTAGGCGGTAGTGGTCAGCACGGTCGGGATCGAGTGCGGTTTGGATGTCGGCATCGCGGTTTTCGCGCACTAAGTCGGCCAAATCGGGGTTAATCATCACGGTTTTGCCCAGCGCGATAAACTCCGCCCAGCCGGTGTCAAATGCTTTGGTGATGTCGCTGCCGGTGTAAAGATTACCCACGCCGATTAAGGGCAAGCGGCCGGCGATGCGCTCGTGCAGCAGTTCCATGCGGGTGCGGTTGGTATCTGCGCCGCGTCGGGCTTTTTTGTAGAAATCCCACAGCGAAACATGCAGATATTGCAGCGGTTTTTGCACCAGTTCGTCTATCAGCACGAAGGTATCGGCCATGGTGATGCCTGTTTCGCCGGACTCTTCGGGCGAGAAACGGTAGCCGAGGATGAAGTCGGGTTTGCCGTGTGCTTTCACGGCGGCGGCGACGGCATCGACCACGGCCAGCGGGAAGCGCAGGCGGTTGTGCAGGCTGCCGCCCCATTCGTCGGTGCGGCGGTTGGTTTGGGCAGACACGAATTGTTGCAGCAGGTAAGCGTTCGCGCCGTGGATTTCCACGCCGTCAAATCCGGCCTGCACCGCGAGGGTGGCGGCATTGGCATAGGCGGCGATGAGTTGTTCGATTTCGGCGGCGGTCAGCTCGCGCGCGCCCGTGGCTTCATCGGCGGACGGAGCGACGATGTCGGCGGAAAGTTCGGCTTTCAGGCCGCCGTGGTGGATTTGCAGGATGGCTTTCGCGCCCTGCGCTTGGGCAATTAGGGCAACTTCGCGCATGCTGGGCAGGTCGTCCTCATTGATGGCATACGGCTGGCCGTGGAAGGTTTTGCCGTTGGCCTGCACCAGCGTGGCGGCGGTGATAAACAGGCCGAAGCCGCGGAAGCGGTTTTGCAAAAACGTGCGCTCTTGGTCGGTGATGTGGCCGTTTTCGTCCGAAGCGAAGTGCGTCATGGGGGCGACGGCGAGGCGGTTAGGAACGGCGGCGCCGTTGTTGAAGGTGTAGGGCTGGAAGACGGGGTTCATTTTGTTTCCTTTCTTGATGCTTTTTTGATGACGCGCGTGGAATCACGGTTTGCCGGCATTGGAAAAAATATTTGCTAAGGTTTTCCCAAATGAATTGATGTCGATATGTGAAGCAATATCAATGTCGATATGCTTTTCAATTTTCAGAGCTTCCTGAATATCCGTCCCGAAATCGAAGGATAAAATCCGATTGTTTAACGTATAGGCAACATTATTGCTTTCAATCGAAAAAGTCTGTTCGTTCAACTCAAGATATATTTCATTATCTTCATCAGGATTAAACGTGAGGGTGAAATAACGAAAATTTCCCAAATCAAAATAAACATACGACAAGCCTTCATCGTCAGACTCATCAAACAATATCTTTTCCGGTTTCCACATGGTTGATTTCAATAAGGTTGGCCGGGCTTTAAGCCTGTATTCGGGCTTGCGGTATTTTTCAGACGGCCTCCAAAGGGTAGGGAGGCCGTCTGAAAGCTATTGCGGCAGTTTTACCGCCAATGCGGCAGGCCATTGCGCGGTGGCATCGGTTTTCACAAAACCGTTTCCCGCCATACCGCCTTTGAGCAGGCGGTCGTATTTTTGCGCCGTTTCGCGCGGTACTTGCAGTTTTACCTTAAACATCAGCTTGGCGCGTTCTTCGGTGGTTTCTACCGCTTTGGGCGTGAATTGAGCTTCTGTGGCGATGAATTTGATTTTTGCCGGGAAAACCGCATCGATGCCGTCGAGTTTGATGCGTGCTTCGTCGTTTACTTTCAGACGGCTGATGCTGTCGGTAGGCAGGAAGATGTTCATGGAGACATCGGCCGGATCGAGCAGGCTGGCCACTTTCGAGCCGGAGGCCACCACATTGCCAACTTCGGCGATGGTGTATTCCACCCGTCCGTCTATCGGCGCGCGGATGTTCATGTCGTCGTTGGCGGACGAAGCCGATTTGACAGCCGCTTCCGCCTGCCCCACGCTTGCCCGCGCCTCGGCCGCTGCGGCACGGCTTTGCGCCACGGTGGCCTGTGCTTCCGCACGGGCGGCTTCGGCAGCCTTCACGGCGGCAGTCGCGCGTTCGTAATCGGCCCGGCGGCGGGCGGTTTCGGATTCCGATACCAGTTGTTCCGACAGCAGGTTGCGGGCATTGTCCCATTCCATTTTCGCCACGCGCTGCTGCTGCCGTGCGGCTTCGATGTTGGCTTCGGCGCGGGCGACGGTACGGCGCGTTTGCTCTTCCGCCGCTTTGGCCCGCTGCACGCTTTCACGCTGCCTGTCGGCGGCGGCGCGCGCCTCTTCCACGCGGCTGCTGCTGGTGTCGGACGAGAGTTCGGCCAGTATGTCGCCCGATTTTACATCCACCCCTTCTTCCACATACACTTTTTCCACCCGTCCGGGATACAGGGTGGCCACGTCGATGCGGTTCAGCTCCAGCCTGCCGTTGGACTGCGCGACAAATGCGGGCAGGGCTGCGGCCTGTTGCTGCCTGTAATAAAAATAACCGCCCGCCGCAACGGAGGCAATCAACGCGCCGGCAAGGATTTTCTGTTTTGAAACGGCTTTTTTCGTCATGGTTTTCGCAATCATATAATCATGTTATCGAACGGATGCCGGATAATGTTATACCCCCGCCGGGAGGGTTTGACAAGGATGTACCGCAGACGGGCGTAGATACGGCAAACGGTTGAGGCAGTCTGAAAACATATCGGGCAGGAAAATCGGGCGGTAATGTTTTTCAAACGGCCTGTTGTTTGAAAATGGTCCGCCGGGTATGTTGCTGGGCTATAATCTGCTCCTTTTTTACCGCCCCCGTTTGCCATGATTGCTTTCGACCGCCTTCCCGCCAAAAACGACCCCCGTTTGCCCGTGTTGCTGCTTCAGGCCACTTTCGTTACCTGCGGCATCACGTTTTGGGGTTTCAACCGGAGTCCGGCCCAAGTCGGGCTGATTCTGCTGATTTGCGTTACGTTGGACTGCCTGCTGCATTATTTGTTACGGCGCAAAACCCTGCTTGTCCCGATTAGCGGCCTGATTACCGGCCTCGGCCTGTCGGTGCTGACCAATTTTTCCCACGGCCTGTGGCTGGCCGCCATACCGCCGTTTTTCGCCACCGCGTCCAAATACGTTTTCACGGTAAACGGCCGCCATATCTATAACCCGGGCCTGTTCGGCGTGATTGCCGCCCTGGTGTTGAGCGACGGTATGATTACGCCCGCGCCTGCCTATCAGTGGGGCGGAGCGGGCATCACGGCCTTTTTTATCGCCACCGCCGCGCTGATGCTTTTTGCCCTCAATATCCGCCGCAGCGTATTGATCAGCTGCTTTTTGCTGTTTTACGCCCTGCAACTGTCGCTGCGCGCCTGGCTGCTCCGCCATCATATTCCGCCGCAAACGCTGTTTATGGGCGCGTTTTCCTCGCCGGCGTTTTACCTGTTTACCTTCTTTATGATTACCGACCCGCCCACCTCCGCCGAATCGCGGAAAGGGCAGGTGTTTATGGCGTTTTTCATCGTTTTTGTTGATTTGCTGCTGCATAAATTTCAAAGTTTCTCCACCCTTTTCTATTCCGCCTTCGCCTACATGACGCTGCGCGGCTTGTGGCTGCTTTGGCAAAACCGCAGCCAATACCGCAATCCGCTGCCTGCGCTGAAGCAGTTTGCCAAAGCCCTGCTGCTGACCGGCCTGATTGGCGGCACCGGTTGGGGCGCATACCGCCTCACCCATGCCTACAGTGCGGACGAAGTAACTTTCCGCTTCAGCGAAATCCCTTCTTCGCAAAGCGGCATCGGCGGCACGAAAGGCGACATCTGGGAGCGTACCGACCCGCGTATGCAGCATGTGGCCAAATGGCTGTTGTCGGTGGGTGATGCCGCCGCCGTCGCCGATGCGGACAACGACGGCCTGCCCGACGTTTTCCTGACCCAGCCGCTCAAAAGCGAACAGGACCGCGCCCAGTTGTTCCTGAACAAAGGGAACTTCCGTTTCGAACGCTTCCCGCTGCCGCAACTGGACGACCACCGCAAACATCCCGAAACCCACGGCCTGATTGCCTCGGCCACCTGGTTCGACATGGACAACGACGGCGACCAAGACCTGCTGCTCGGCATGGGCTTCGGCAGAGGCCGCCTGCTGCGTAACGATTTGAAGGAAACCGGCACGCTCGGCTTTACCGAAGTCGGCAGCGGCAACGCCGTGGACGACTATCAAATCAGCGTTGCCACCAATGTTTTGGATTACGACAACGACGGCCGCCTCGACATCATCATCGGCAACGTCATGCAGCGTTATCTGCCCGGCTACGACCACACCGTTCCCTACAACATCTTCAAACTGCCGCAACCCGAATACCGGGGCGACAGGAGGATGTTCAACGTCATGCACCACAGTTGGCACGACGCAAACAATGCCGACGAAAACCTGCTGCTGCGCAACTTGGGCGGCGGCCGCTTCGCGCAAATCCCCAACAGCGAAAACGGCTTTAGCGGCAAACGCTGGACGATGGCGGTCGCTACGGGCGACTTGAACGACGACGGCTTTGCCGACCTTTACATCGCCAACGATTTCGGCCCCGACGAGCTGTACATCAACGAGCAGGGCAAACGCTTCCTGCCCGTTAAAGGCAGCTTTGCCGGCTCCGTCGGCCGCGACACCTACAAAGGCATGAACGCCACTTTCGGCGATTTGGACGACAACGGCCGCCCCGACATCCACGTTTCCAACGTGCATGAAAAATTACAGGCCGAAGGCAGCCTGCTGTGGATGAACTACAGCAAGAGCGGTCAAACCGATGCAGCCATGTTCAAAGACGAAGCCGCCCGCCGCAACGCCCTCAACGAACGGCGGTTCGGCTGGGGTGCGGCTTTCGGCGACCTCGACCGCGACGGCCGCCTCGACATCGTGCAGGCCAACGGCATGGCTGACGATGCCTACGACAAAAAAGAGGCCGTCTGCCCCGATTATTGGTATTGGAACGCCCAAATCGCCCTGACCAACCCCGACGTGCACGGCTATGCCGACCGCTGGGCGGACGTACGCGGCCGCTGCGTCTTCGGCTTTGAAGCCAACCGCGTTTATTTGAACAAAGGCAGCTATTTCGTCGATGTTGCCGAACAGGCCGGCTGGAACAAAAAAGGCACGTCACGCGGTATGGTACTGGCCGACTTCGACAACGACGGCGACCTCGACAGCCTCGTTACCCACATGACTGCCGCACCCTCGCTTTACCGCAACGACAGCCGGCCCGCAGGCTGGGTAGGCGTGGAACTGGTTGGCAACGGCCAAACCTGCAACCGCGACGCGCTGGGCAGTAAAGTCGTCCTTGCCGCAGGGGACAGCCCGACCGGTGCCGCGCAACACCGCGAAGTTTATGCCAACAACGGACTGGCCGCCCAAAGCGACCGCCGCATCATCTTCGGCTTGGGCGGCAAAGGCAGTGGCGAAGTCAGCCTGTCGGTACGCTGGTGCGGACGCGGGGATGCCGAAACATTCAAATTGAAACCCGGTCAGTATCACCGTATCGAACAGAAATAAAAAGGAGGCCGTCTGAAAACTGTTTTCAGACGGCCTTTTTGTTGCAGTGCATATTATGGAATAGCCGAACCTTGTTTTCAGCCGATGTGCGGCAAGGCTTCATAAACTAACGGTGGATGCGTATTTGAATTTGCCCATATCGGTGTTTTACTAAAATTAACAAAATTAATTCTCTATTTAGATAATCATAAATAATGAAATAAAACAATATTCCCAAAATGAATCATATGGTTTTGTATATTTTTATAGCATCATATCAATTGATAATTGATAATTTTTGCATTAATATTCTGGCATTCACATTTTCTGACAAAGATTAAACTTATGGTCAAACTTCCCTCACGCCCAACCATCCTCGCCGCCAGCCTCGCGGGCATACTCACCGCCCTGCCTGTCCAAGCAGCTGACACAACCGGCAACCCGCCCGCCGAAGTAACCGAAAGCAGCAACATCGAAGCACTCACCGTTACCGGCAAACGCAGTGCCGACCAAAAAGGTGCGGACGACGTGTTTTATAAAAACGTTTCCAGCGTCTACGCCGGCCGCGAATACCTCGAACGCTACCGCACGGATGCCGCAGGCGATGTCCTCAAAGGCTTGAATGGCGTCTACAACATGAACACCCGCAACGCGGGCAGCGCGATTACACCGAGCATACGCGGCATATCGGGCAAAGGCCGCATCCCCGTTACCATCGACGGCACCGAGCAGACAGTGGATGTCTGGATGAACAACTACGGCATTGCCGACCGCAACTACGTCGATCCCGCCCTGTTTCGCAGCATCGCCGTGGAAAAAAGCCCGGCGATGACGCGCGGCGTCAAATCGGGCGTCGGCGGTTCGGTGGCGATTTCCACCATCGAAGCCGACGATATTGTGCCGGAAGGCGACAAATGGGGCGTGCAGATTAAAGGCAGCTTTTCCGACAATACCGTCAAACAGCCTATGAACCGGCTGAAATATTTGGGCTGGGAGGATTACCGCACCATTCCCGAACGGCCGACTGCCGATGGTCCGGCGGGTGGGATAACAGGCACATATGACAGCTATGAGGCTTTAGTATTTGCCGACCAGCCCTTGCCGCGCAGCCGCAATCACAAACTTTCCAATTTCAAAGGCGATAAATCGGGCATGATAGCCGCCGCCTTCAAAAGCCGTCTTTCAGACGGCCTGATTGCTTACAGCGACCGCAGAAAAGGCAATTATTTTTCCGGCAAACGCAGTGCGGGCGGCTATCTCTACAATCCCGAATACGATTCCGACCATCCCGACTTCGGCAACACCTCCGCCACCATGATTCCCAATATGGCCAAGCTCTACCGCCCGGGCGAAGAAGTGTTCAACAGTAATGTCGAGAGCAAAACCCTGCTGCTGAAAAACAACTGGTATCTGCCGCACAACCAGAAAATCAGCCTCAGCCATATGCGCACCCGCGTCCGCTTCGGCGAGAACAATCCGTTTTACACCGCTCTGATGCTCGGCTTCAGCGATCAGTATAATTTCTTGGGAAAACAACCCGAGGCTTATCCGATTCAGGGTTTGGACTCCCATATCCAGACCAAAAGCTACAAACTGGGCTACGAATGGAAACCGGAAAACAGCCGTTGGATAGATTTGCAGGCCAATATCTGGCGCATCCGCACCGACAGCAGCCGCCATCAGAGCGGCGGCCCCGAATTGAGTGTCAATATGTCGGACAGTGCCTACGATAATTGGGTGCACTGCCATATCCGCAAAATAACGCCGGAATCCTTAATCAAACAGGGTATGAGTTGTGCTGATATTCCCAATATCGAACCGAAAGATCCGCCGCCGATTCCCGGCGCCTACCGCGTCAAATCCGGTGCGGAACAGAGTACCCGCGCCACCCGCCTCGGCGCGGATATCAGCAACCGTTTCCGCCTTAGCGACAAATTAAGCATGACCGTATCTGGCAATATTCAATATGAAAAACTTGATGAGAAAACACAGATTTCCCAAAACGACAAAGATTTTTTCAATATTATCGGTGCGGTCAGCACCGCCACCGCCATTGCCGGCCCGCGCGCGGGACGCCGCCACGAATGGGGTGCGGGTCTGGCCTTCGACTGGCAGCCGACCGGCCGCCTGAATATTCAGGCAGGTGTACGCTACGACAAATTCTGGGCGTTTGACGATGTTTTGGCCAAAGCGCGGCGCGAGAAGAAAGATCCGTTTTATTCTTCCGATATGGCGGGAGGGAAGCTTTCCACCGGTTATATTATCGGTGCGGAAGCACCTTACTACGAGCTGATAAGCAACAATGAGGAAGCCGACGATATACGGCAGATTTTGCGCACATGGGATGAAACCCGTGATCCGTACAAGGTTCAGGAGCTGCGCGACAGATTTAGAAACAAATACGGCTACGACTACGACGATGTAACCAATAAAAGCGGAGATACACAAGAGAGTATCAAAATCACTGACCGCAACGGGGAAAATTTGATAGGCCGCTACGACGGCGCGGTTTACCGCCTGAAATACGTCTACACGCCCTATGTCAACGGCCAATACCAAGGCCCGCTATTCCGCAAAGGCCAATTTGACGAAAGGGCGGACAACCCGCAAGGTCTGACAGGCGGTTATCTGAAATATCTGAACGGAATGGCAATGAGGGGGCGTGGCAGCGATACCTATCTGGAAAGAAAAGACAAGGTTGATCTGGCGAGAAACCTATCCGATGTTTACAAAAAACCGCAAACCGAAGAAGAAATCTGGCCGACGCCGCAACGCCTGACCGCCCACTCCTGGTCGCCGATGCTGGCCGTCAGCTACGATCTCACCGACAACGGCCGCCTGTTTGCCCGTTTCGCCCGCGCCACCCGCTTCCCCAGCATTTACGAAGCCACCACCACCAATGTCAACCTGCTGTATCCCCACTCCACCGAGTTCCACCTCAAACCCGAGCGCAGCACCAACTGGGAAATCGGCTACTCCTTCAACTTCGCCCCCTATGCCAAGCGGCTTAAAGCGGGCGATGTGCGCCTGACCTACTACAACAACACCATCAAAAACGCCATCGACATCACCGAAAACAAAAACCTCACCCAATACGACAAAAAGCAAAGCGCGGGCATCGAGCTGCAAAGCCGCCTCGACAGCGGCAGATGGTTTGCCGCCTTCGGCGCGAACTACCGCCTGCGCCAGCGCGTCTGCGACAAAACGACGGCGTGGAACTACGACGTCTACAACAACCGCATCCCCGAATGCATAGACGGCGGCTTCGGCGCCACCCGCTTTTACCAGACCATGCAGCCGAAATACTCGATTAACCTCGATATCGGCACACGCCGTCTGAACAACCGTTTGGAGCTCGGCATGCGCGGCATCTACCACAGCACCGTCAGCACCAAACAGCAGGACCAGCTGGCCGAACAGGGCTTGGCGCGCATTCTCGAAGCCACCGGCCGCCCCTACCACTGGCGCGCCGCGCTGGTGTTCGACATGTACGGCAAATACCAAATCGGCAAAAACTTCGGCCTGAACTTCGGCATCACCAACCTCACCAACCGCTACTACCTCGACCCGATGTCCAACGTCCCCATCCCCGCCCCGGGAAGGACAGTAACGCTAGGCATTAAAGCGAAGTTCTAGCCATCCGCCAGATACGGTTTAGGCCGTCTGAAAAGGTTTGTTCTTTTTCAGACGGCCTTTTGTCCATGTCAGCTGCTCCCAATGAACACCCGAACCCCGACAATACCGCTCCATCTTTCATGGATGATGAGTACCGAATTGCCGGCCATCACCGTTACCGCAGACCGCACCGCGAGTTCCAACGACGGCTACACCGTTTCCGGTACGTACACCCCGCTCGGGCTGCCCATGACCCTGCGCGAAATCCCGCAGAGCGTCAGCGTCATCACATCGCAACAAATGCGCGACCAAAACATCAAAACGCTCGACCGCGCCCTGTTGCAGGCGACCGGCACCAGCCGCCAGATTTACGGCTCCGACCGCGCGGGCTACAACTACCTGTTCGCGCGCGGCAGCCGCATCGCCAACTACCAAATCAACGGCATCCCCGTTGCCGACGCGCTGGCCGATACGGGCAATGCCAACACCGCCGCCTATGAGCGCGTAGAAGTTGTGCGCGGCGTGGCAGGGCTGCTGGACGGCACGGGCGAGCCTTCCGCCACCGTCAATCTGGTACGCAAACGCCCGACCCGCAATCCCTTGTTTGAAGTCCGCGCCGAAGCGGGCAACCGCAAACATTTCGGGTTGGGCGCGGACGTATCGGGCAGCCTGAACGCCGAAGGCACGCTGCGCGGCCGCCTGGTTTCCACCTTCGGACGCGGCGACTCGTGGCGGCAGCGCGAACGCAGCCACGATGCCGAACTCTACGGCATTTTGGAATACGACATCGCACCGCAAACCCGCGTCCACGCAGGCATGGACTACCAGCAGGCGAAAGAAACCGCCGACGCGCCGCTCAGCTACGCCGTGTACGACAGCCAAGGTTATGCCACCGCCTTCGGCCCGAAAGACAACCCCGCCACAAATTGGTCGAACAGCCGCCACCGTGCGCTCAACCTGTTCGCCGGCATCGAACACCGCTTCAATCAAGACTGGAAACTCAAAGCCGAATACGACTACACCCGCAGCCGCTTCCGCCAGCCCTACGGCGTGGCAGGCGTGCTTTCCATCGACCATAGCACCGCCGCCACCGACCTGATTCCCGGCTATTGGCACGCCGACCCGCGCACCCACAGCGCCAGCGTGTCATTGACCGGCAAATACCGCCTGTTCGGCCGCGAACACGATTTAATCGCGGGTATCAACGGCTACAAATACGCCAGCAACAAATACGGTGAACGCAGCATCATCCCCAACGCCATCCCCAACGCCTACGAATTTTCCCGAACGGGCGCCTACCCGCAGCCATCATCGTTTGCCCAAACCATCCCGCAATACGGCACCAGGCGGCAAATCGGCGGCTATCTCGCCACCCGTTTCCGCGCCGCCGACAACCTTTCGCTGATTTTGGGCGGACGATACACCCGTTACCGCACGGGCGGCAGCTACGACAGCCACACCGGCGGCACGCCCACCATCCGCGCCAACCGTTTCACCCCCTACACAGGCATCGTGTTCGACCTGACCGGCAACCTGTCGCTTTACGGCTCGTACAGCAGCCTGTTCGTCCCGCAATCGCAAAAAGACGAACACGGCAGCTACCTGAAACCCGTAACCGGCAACAATCTGGAAGCCGGCATCAAAGGCGAATGGCTTGAAGGCCGTCTGAACGCATCCGCCGCCGTGTACCGCGCCCGTAAAAACAACCTCGCCACCGCAGCAGGACGCGACCCGAGCGGCAACACCTACTACCGCGCCGCCAACCAAGCCAAAACCCACGGCTGGGAAATCGAAGTCGGCGGCCGCATCACGCCCGAATGGCAGATACAGGCAGGTTACAGCCAAAGCAAAACCCGCGACCAAGACGGCAGCCGCCTGAACCCCGACAGTGTGCCCGAACGCAGCTTCAAACTCTTCACCGCCTACCACTTCGCCCCCGAAGCCCCCAGCGGCTGGACCATCGGCGCAGGCGTGCGCTGGCAGAGCGAAACCCACACCGACCCCGCCACGCTCCGCATCCCCAATCCCGCCGCCAAAGCCCGCGCCGCCGCCAATAGCCGCCAAAAAGCCTACGCCGTCGCCGACATCATGGCGCGTTACCGCTTCAATCCGCATGCCGAACTGTCACTGAACGTGGACAACCTGTTCAACAAACACTACCGCACCCAGCCCGACCGCCACAGTTACGGCGCACTGCGGACAGTGAACGCGGCGTTTACCTATCGGTTTAAATAAGGTCGTCTGAAACGGAGTTTCCGAAGGAAGCAGAGTTTCTGCGAAGCTAGAGTGCAGCTTCTGAAAGTACAGCTTCAACAAGAGTTAAAAATTGCCTGAACCCTAAAAGCGGCCTGCAACCCAATCCCCTCTCCCCGTGGGAGAGGGTTAGGAAGAGGGCAGTAAGCCGTAGGCTTGCATCAAAGCCGATAACGCTTTCACAAAGCCTGTGCACTGAAAACTGAAAGGTCGTCTGAAAACGGAGCTTCTGAAGGAAGTAGAGTTTCTGCGAAGCTAAAACCGAAGCTGCAAAAAATCGAAAAGCAGCCTGCACGTTGAAAATACCACCCAAGCAAACCTTTGGTTTGCCGCCCTCGCCCTAGCCCTCTCCCGCGGGGAGAGGGGATTGGGTTGCAGGCCGCTTTTAGGGTTCAGGCAAATTTTCACTTCGTTGAAGCTCCGTTTTCAGACGACCTTTTGAAGCACCACAGGCACACGCATCGAGCGGCTGAATCAAAGATTCAGACCGATGGCAGTCCGCACTCGAGTTTATGCGGCAAACAGCGAAGCTGCGGCAACCCGTCCCCTCTCCCCGTGGGAGAGGGTTAGGGAGAGGGCAGTAAGCCGCAGGCTTACATTCAGAACGAAACGAAAACCGCCATACGGAGTCTAATCAAACCGGTTACGAAAACAAATAACGCGGCCATATTCCGCTTTCAGACGACCCAAACCGACCGAAACATATAGTGGATTAAAATAAAAATGAGACAAGACAGCAACGCCTGCTGTGTACAGCTAGAATACATAAGGGCGTTGGCAACGCCGTATCATTGCGATTTTAGTCCGCCATAAATTTTGTCTGCAACCAAAGGAAAACCATCATGAAAAACATCAAAACCCAACTTTTCGCCGCCCTCATCGGCCTCTTCGCCGCAGCCGCGCCCGCCGCTGAAACCGCCCAAGGCACGGGCAAAGTTTTTGAAGGCGCCAACTACACCGTCATCCGCGAAACCCTGCCCAAAGGCAAGGAAATCCCCCGCCACAACCACCCCGGCCACACCCTGCTGGTTACCCAAACCAAAGGCAGCTCGGTATTTTTGTTTGACGGTGGAAAAAGGCAGGAATTGCGGCCGGGCAGCGTTCTGAAGGCGGACGGCAGCGAATATGTCGCCATTAAAATAACCGACGACAGCGAATTGGTGATTGTGCTGGTGAAGGACGGGGCAAGGTAACGATGTAAATGGTTTACTGCCCTTATTTTTGCATATATCGTAAAAGCTGTTTTCAGACGGCCTCAAAACCAAACCGGCATATGGGGACACCTTATGCCGGTTTGGTTTGTGCGGATTGTCCTGCCTTGTGTCGATTCAGGTTTGAACCGCCATGATTGATTAAAGGGGGGCGTCTTCCGTTTGATTCATTTCCCTCTGGGTAAGGATTTCGAGTATGCCTCGGCCGATGCGGCGGGCGTAGTTGATGTCGTTCAGCAGCGAAGAAGTCTGCCAGCCGTTCAATTCATGGTTGCGCAGTTTTACCATCACGCGTCCTCGGAAGGTTTCCAACGTTTCGGTATGTATCCGCAGTTTTTCCATCAGCCCGGCGCGTTCTTCGCCTGCAGCCAATGCGTCTATGCGGCGGAACAGGCGCAGGGTTTTGAAGACATGGCTGCGCAGGCGCAGATAGTCTTTACCGGCAGGAGAGGCCGCATCCGACAGATATTGCTTCATGTTTTTCTGCAGGTGCTGGCTTTCCTTCACGATTTCGACAATCTGCCAGGCGGCGGCATGATCGCCGGCCAGGCGTTCCTGAAGCCCTTCGACTGCGGTATCGAGCTTGCCGGTGAAATCAAGGATTGCGCTGAACAAGGGCTTGATTTGGCTTTCATACAGTTGCGGCACGTCCAACTCGAGCGGTGGCTGCGGCGGGGGCAGCTCTTTGCCTTCGTCATCCCCTTCGGCATACAGCCGGTCGGTGGGGATAAACAGCGCATGACACATGACTTCGATGCCGATGCTGTCTAAGTGGCGGATTTCCTTGCCTACCGCCATCAGTGCGGTATCGGGCGAAAGCAGCATGTTGGATTGCAGATAGCGCGGTTCCAACGCCGCTTTGTCTTGCAGGAGCAGGTTGGTATCGGTTTTATCGGGCAAACGCCGCCGCAGCCAATCGGCCAGTTTCGTCTGCAATTTCCAGAATACGGCCAATCCCATCAGGTTGAACAGTGTATGGAACAAAGCCAGCTGCAGCAGTTGCCCCATGCCCAGCCATTGGCCGAATTTCATCACCAGGTGCGTCAGCGGCCACCAGATAATCAGCGACAGCACGGCGGTTACCGTATTGAACACCACATGCGCCAGAGCCAGCCTCTGGCCGTTGCGGTCCCCGCCCAACATACCCACCAGCGCAGTGGTTGCGCTGCTGCCGACGTTGGAGCCGACGGCGATGGCAAAACCCTGCATCAGGCTGATTTGTCCTCCGGCCAATGCCGCCAAGGTCAGCAGCAGCGTGGCGTGGGAGGATTGCAGTACTACGGTCAGCAAAAAGCCGACGACAAAGAAAATCAGCACTTCGGCCATGCCGCCGATTTGCGTACCGCTGAAATCGATGTCCGCACCGAAAGCCTGAAAACCGGCCTTGATTTCGTCCACGCCGAGGAAAATCAGTGCGATGCCGACCAAAACCCGGCCGAAAGCCCGGCTGCGGTCGCTGAAAAAACTCATCAGGATGCCGAATACCAGCATGGGCAGGGCGGCGGGACTCAGACTCAGGCTTTGCCCAGCCAAAGCCAGCAGCCAAATCCCGCTGGTCGCGCCCAAATTGGTGCCGAGCAAAATGGCGATACCGCCGGCAAGCTGAATCATGCCGGTGCTTAAAAACGCAATCGTCAGCAGCGAAACCAGCGTGCTTGATTGCAGGATGAAGGTCGCTCCCATCCCGAATAATGCACCCTTGGCCGGAGTGGCGGTCGATTTTCGCATCCAGCGTTCCAAACGCCCGCCCGCGGCCTCGCGCAAACCGTCCTCGATATTCTGCATCCCGAACAGGAATAGGGCCAAGCCGTAACATAGCCTCAGCCACGACGGGCTGTAGATGAAGCTGGCAACCAACGCCAGCAGCAACGCCGCCAGTAAAAAATATTTCCGAATCAGTTTAACCATATTTCCCTCAAACCATGGCCGATTCAATCGGCTTGAAATCAAGGCTTTTTAGACCGCTGGCAGAAAGGCGCAGATGGTACGTCGAAGTGTGGCGATATTGTAATAAAAGTTAAGTTAATTTGCCGTAACTCAATATTTCCATGATTATTTTAACAAGAAGGCCGTCTGAAAAACCTTATGGACGAAGGTTTCGGACTTGGCGGCAAATAAAATCCCGTGTTAAGATTTTGCACAAGGCTGTTTGTTTCACGCAACGCCTCTTTTTTTATCAATTAAACCATAAGGAAATTAAAAATGAACCGTCGTCAATTTATCGGGGGCACCGCTGCCATTTCATTGGCTGCCGCCACAGCATTGGCCAATGCGCACGGCAACCACGACCACGGCAGCCATTCACATGCCGTCAACAGTACCGACAATGCCTACGAAGCCGTCCGTAAGGCTGCAGGCCACTGCGTTTCAGCCGGCCAAGTTTGCCTGACACACTGCATCACGCTGCTGAGCAAAGGCGACACTTCCATGAAAGACTGCGCCGCAGCGGTCAACCAAATGCTCGCCCTTTGCGGCGCAATGCAAAATCTGGCGGCACAAAATTCCCGTCTGACGCCTTCTTTGGCCAAAGTCTGCATCGAAGCCTGCAAACAATGTGCGGCCGCGTGCCAAAAACATGCCGCGCATCATGCCGAATGCAAAGCCTGCTACGAATCTTGCACCGACTGCATCAAAGAGTGCGAGAAAATCGCCGCTTAATTCTTCCGATAAGAACGGGAGGCCGTCTGAAAGCCCGTGCGGCGAATATTGTCAGAGCCGCAATATAATGGCGTCCGATAGCATTGTTTGCCGTAGTCCGGCAGCAGAAGGCAGTATGATTTTCAGACGGCCTTTTTATCTTCCGGCAGTCTGAAGGCCGTACAAACCAAACCGCCCTGCAAAACAAGCAGGGCGGTTTTTATCAGCGGTTTGGCAGGAATGGGACATGGGTATAAGGCGGTAAGTTGCCAATGCGAGGGGCAGGTAGTGCAAACCGATTCATTTTATTTCTGCATTTTTAGGTCTCTGTCCGAGTCTCGCGCGGCAAAGTCATAGTGAAAGACAAGTTAATCCGCCATGCGGCTGAAAATGAACGGCAGTTTAGTTTTCAGACGGCCTGATTGTTGCGGATGATTTCTTTGGATAAATTTGAACAGGGTAGAAATGAAAAAAGACAAGTCGGATGCTTGTCTGATGATGGCGGAAACGGTGGGATTCGAACCCACGGAGGATTTGCACCCTCAGCGGATTTCGAGTCCGCTGCATTCAGCCTCTCTGCCACGTTTCCAGCAGATAAAAATAATTTTAAGATTGGCGGAAGCGGTGAGATTCGAACTCACGGAGGGCTATCAACCCTCGACGGTTTTCAAGACCGTTGCATTAAACCACTCTGCCACGCTTCCTTTCTGCCTCGTTTTTGACAGGCAAAAAAATTTTCAAGATTGGCGGAAGCGGTGAGATTCGAACTCACGGAGGGCTATCAACCCTCGACGGTTTTCAAGACCGTTGCATTAAACCGCTCTGCCACGCTTCCGTTTCTTGAAAGCGCGCATAATAGCGTAAAACAGGGTGTCTGCCAAGCATTCTTTTCTGTTTATGGGCGGTTGTCTCGCAAGAAAACCCATTCTTTCTCGGTTGAAGCGGCTTCGTTGTAGATATAGCCTTCGTAATCAAACTGTTTCAGTTCTTCTGCACGGCTGATGCGGCGTTCGGCCGCGTAGCGGACCATCAGGCCGCGTGCGCGTTTGGCGTAAAAGCTGATGATTTTGTATTGGCCGTTTTTCTCGTCTTTGAAAACGGGGGTGATGATGTCTGCGTCCAGTTTTTCGGGACGGACGGCTTTGAAATATTCTTGTGAGGCCAGGTTGATCAGTGTGCCGGCATTGTGCTCTTTCAGGGTGCGGTTGAGCAATTCGGTAATGGTTCCGCCCCAGTATTCGTATAGGTTTTTCCCGCGGCGGTTGGCAAACGGGGTACCCATTTCCAGTCGGTAGGGCTGCATGAGGTCGAGCGGGCGCAGCAGGCCGTAGAGGCCGGACAACAGTCGGACGTGCCGTTGCAGGTAGTCGATGCCGTCTGAATTGAGTGTTTCTGCGGATAAGCCTTCGTAAACGTCGCCGTTGAACATGTAAACCGCCTGTTTGGCGTTTTCAGGGGTAAACGGTGTGTGCCAGGCGGCATTCCGTTCGGCATTCAATAGGGCGATTTTGTCGGAAACGTGCATCAGTTCGGCCAGTTGGTGCGGGGCGAGCTGGCGCAGTTCGGCCATGAGTTGTTCCGCTTCGGACAACAGGTCGGGCAGGGTATGCCTGCCGATGGGGACGGGGTCTTTTTCGTTCAGGTTTTTTGCGGGAGATAGGACAAACAGCATGGCTTCGTTTCTTTTACTCGGTTGCTTCAGATTGGGATTTCAGACGGCCTGAGGGCCGGGCATCAGGTTTTCGGCAGGGTAACGCCGGTTTGCCCCATGTATTTGCCGTTGCGGTCTTTATAGGAAGTTTCGCACACTTCGTCGCTCTCGAAGAAGAGGACTTGCGCTACGCCTTCACCGGCGTAGATTTTGGCAGGCAGGGGGGTGGTGTTGGAAAATTCGAGGGTAACGTAGCCTTCCCATTCGGGTTCGAACGGGGTGACGTTGACGATGATGCCGCAGCGGGCGTAGGTGGATTTGCCCAGGCAGACGGTCAGGACGTTGCGCGGGATACGGAAATATTCGACCGTACGCGCCAGTGCGAAGGAGTTGGGCGGGATGATGCAGCAGTCGTCTTCGACGGTGACGAAGTTTTTCGGGTCGAAGTTTTTGGGATCGACGATGGTGCTGTTGATGTTGGTGAAGATTTTGAATTCGTTGGCGCAGCGGATGTCGTAGCCGTAGCTAGACGTGCCGTAGGAGATGATGCGCTGTCCGTTGGCTTCTTTGATTTGGTTCGGCTCGAAGGGATCGATCATGCCGAATTCTTCGCTCATGCGGCGTATCCATTTGTCGGATTTGATGCTCATGGGTTTGTCCTGAATTGGGGTGTTGGCGGGGAGGTTTTCAGACGGCCTTTAAGGGTGAGGCCGTCTGAAAACGGTTTATTTTTTTGTTTTGACCAGTTTGACATTTTTCATGATGCCTTTGTCGAAGGTAACGGTGAAAATCAGTTGGCCGTTTTCCGATACTTTGTGTTTGCCGTTTGCACGGTTGTTTTTAAAGTTGCCTTCCACAGTCATATTTTTGAAGTAGGCACTGTATACGCCGAAAGGTTCGAGGAAGATGTTGCCCTGCGAACCGACGGAGTATTTGCCTTGGCCGTCGAATTTTCCGTCTTTAAACGCACCGTCGTAGCGGTTGCCGTTGCGGCACGACCAAGTGCCTTTGCCTTCGGGAAGTCCGTTTTTACCGACTTCGCCCTGATATTGGCAATCTTTGCCGTTATAAGGGGAAAGCGTTTCGGCGGAAACGGCGGCGGAAAATGTGCCTAAAAGGAGGATTAGGGCGGAATATTTCATCTGGGTTCCTTGTTGCATATGTTTTCAGACGGCCTGATTGAGGATTCGAATGCCAGCAGGGTTTCGGCGATACGGCGCGGCAGGATGGCCAAAGCCCGTTCTCGCATGGCGGTCGGAATGCCGTAACAGGCTTCGGCGATGCTGCCGGTGATGGCGGCGAGGGTATCGCTGTCGCCGCCGAGTGAAACGGCCAGCCGGACGGCATGTTCGAAGCCGCTGCTTTCAAGAAAGGCGGTTATGGCCTGCGGCACGGTTTCCTGACAGCTTTCGTCAAAACGGTAGTGCCGACGGATTTGGTCGCAGCTTTGATTGAGGCGGTAACCGAACTGCCGCGTGATGTTTTCCTGAATTTGTGCTTTGTTGATGCCGTTTCTCGCCCAAAATATGGCGGCAGCCACCGCTTGCGCGCCTTTGATGCCTTCGGGGTGGTTGTGGGTCACGGCAGCCGATTGTTCGGCGAAATAGAGGGTCTCTTCCAGCGTGCCAAATGCCCAACCGGCGGCGGATACGCGCATCGCCGATCCGTTGCCCCAGCTGTTGTAGGGTTGCGGGTTGTCCGATTGCAGCCATTGAAGGAAACGGCCGCCGTACGCGCCTTTGGGAGAGGGATATGCTGCATACCAATCGCGCAGGATTGAAGCCAAATCATCCCCGCATCCTTGCTGTACCCAATCGGTAACGGCAGTGGTACAGACGGTGTCGTCGGTAAAATCGCTGTCCGGGTGGAAGAGTTCGAAATCGGTATCGCGGTGGTTGTCGAATTCGAACCGGGAACCCGCAATGTCGCCGATTGCCGCGCCAAGCATGATAATGTCCTTTAATATCCGAGCCGTATTTTCAGACGGCCTTAAGTGCTGAAATAGTGGAAGGTGAATTTTGGAAAGCCATCCGGTTCGTATATTCCCTTGATCAGGCCGATCCATTCTTGTCCGTCATACAGGCAGGCTTCTATTCCCACCACCGACTCCGTATAGTTTGAGGCGAAAACCTACAATTTTGCCGCACCACCTTCTTCTTTATCCATTTCTTCCATCGGAAAGAGACGCAGATTGCTTTTGTCTTCTACAAAATCCAACATTTCGTATATTTCTTCCAAAAATTGTCCCGAAATATCGTATTTGTCGTTCAGGGTTTGGACGTCTTCCGTACGATAGGCATTTAAAAAAATCGGCAAGGGTAAGGTAGATTTCCCTTTTTAAATCATCATTGATGTGCATATGTCGAGGCCGTCTGAAAATCATCAATCCTGCCAGCCGCCCAGGTGTACGGCCAATTCGTCTATCATGGTGCTCAAAGCTTCGGCCATCAGGATTTGCGAGGCAAATGCCAAGCTGGCGGCATCGTCGCCGTGGCTTTCCGCCTCCTCTTGCAGCACGTCCAGATACTGGATGCGTTTCAGGGTGAAATCCTGCGTCAGCACGAAGGCCAGCTGTTCGCGCCACACCAATCCGAGCTGAGTGACGGTTTTGCCGTTTTTCACATGTTGTACCACCTCGTCGGCCGTCAAATCCTGTTTCGATATTTTGACCGTCGGTGCGACATCGCCGCTACCTTTCAGTTCGCAATCGCTGTCCAGCTCAAAGCCACCGTCGCAAGCACCGTTAAGCAGCCATGAAGTCATCAGCGAAGCTGGAGATTGCTTGGTGTTCGGCAGCGACGCTTCCAAACCGCCCAAAGCCTCGCGCAGCCTGGTCAGCATATTTTCCGCTTTGGCTGATGAAGCATTATTAACCAGCAGGTAGCCGTGTTTGGTGTCGAAAACCGCCAAACTGCGGCTGCTGCGTGTAAAGGCACGGGGAAGCAGATCGTCGGTAATTTGTTCTTTTAATTCTTGTTTCTCTTTGCGGCCGACATTTCGTGCCTCATTATTCTGAATTTCCGCCACCTTATCGTCCAAGATGTCGCGGATGACGCCGGCAGGCAGCACTTTTTCTTCTTTTTTCAAGGCCACCAGCCAAGTATGCTCGGCGGGAAAAACCGGTTCGGGAGAAAAGGAAACCGGTGCGGCAAAGCCCTCGCTGAACCAATCCAAACCGCTGACCGGAACAAATCCAGCTTCGGCCAGTTTGGCAGACAATGTTTCCAAATCAGGCAGTTTGTCTTTATTAAGCGGATAAAGACTGATTTGCTTAAACCACATTTTGCATCCCTTTGCTTCTCAAAGCGGCGCATTATACAGGATGCACAGGCCGTCTGAATATCGGCAGCCCGCGCAAAGCTTGACTTACCATTCAGTTTTCCGTATAGTGCCGCGCTTCGGTTACGCGCCCATCGTCTAGAGGCCTAGGACACTGCCCTTTCACGGCGGCAACCGGGGTTCGAATCCCCGTGGGCGTGCCAGTTTCTATTAGCCTGCAACCTGAAAAAGGTGTAGGCTAATATTATTTTATCTTTATAATTCAATCGTATATTTTAATTCTGGGCGATTTATAGCCTGCTCTTGTTTTGCCTCTTCTTTAATGCTTTTTGTTTCTGTTTTTCTCTGTTTATGCCTATAATTGCAACGGATTTGCAACGCAATTTGCAACGGCGTTGCAACGGCTCGGAGATAAAAACAATGGCATCTATCCGCAAAAAATCTAACGGCATGTGGCTGGCGCAGGTTCGCCGGGTAGCTCGGGATGGGCTGCCGGCACTAAACCGATCGGCTTCGTTCCCGCGCAAGGCGGAAGCGGAGGCTTGGGCGGCTAAAATAGAAAATGAGTGGCGCACGCTGCGCTTTGGCGGTGCGCCGAATGTGCCGTTTTCGGAGGTGTTGGAGCGGTATAAAAACGAGGTATCGGTGCACAAGCACGGCTGGCGCAATGAGACTAATATCATCAACCGCGTGCTGCGCACGACGTTGGCGGAGGTGAGGCTGCCGCATTTGTCGGAGTTGCAGTTTCAAGATTGGGCGGATGAGCGCAAAAAAGAGGTGAGCACGTCCACGCTGCGGCGGGAATGGGTGCTGCTGTCTAATGTTTTGACGGTGGCGTCCAAGCAATGGCGCTGTCTGCCTGAAAACTTTATGCAGCGGCTGGACAAACCTGCAGACGGGCTGGCCCGTACGCAACGGGTAACGGATGAGGATGCGGCGGCGGTGGCGTTTGCAGGCGGTTATACGCCTGACTGCGTACCGAACGCGCGCACGTAACGGGCGGCGGCGGCGTTTTATTTCGCGCTGGAAACGGCGATGCGGGCGGGGGAAATTTTGATGCTGACGTGGGATTGTGTGTTTTATGATCGCCGCTATGTGTATATCCCGCTTACCAAAAACGGCCATCCGCGCAATGTGCCGTTAAGCAGCAAGGCGGTGGCGATTTTGCGGCAGATGGAAACGGTGCGCGAAAATTCTTTTGTGTTTAATATCACCAGCGGCTCGCTGGATGCACTGTTTCGCAAGCTTAAGCGGCGCAGCTTGCTGGAAAACCTGCATTTTCATGATGCGCGGCGTGAGGCATTGACGCGGCTGGCCAAGATATATTCGCCGATGGAGCTCGCTAAGATTTCGGGGCATCGTGATTTGCGGATTTTGCTTAATACCTACTACGCACCCACGGTGGAAGATTTGGCGGATAAGCTGGAATAAGGAAAGCGGCCGATTGGCCGCTTGTTTATTGCTGTCTGCATGATTTGATGTATTTCACCACGTCGCCGGCTATCCAGCGGCGGTTTTTTTTGCCGCTGCTGCGCGGGCGTTTTTCGGGGTCGACCGGCGCGGGAAAATCAGGGCGGCAGACGATTTTATTATAAGTGTAGCTGTAAGAGTAATTCATCATTTCGGCGATGTCGGCGGTATCGATCAGGATAGCCGAATCTTCGGTGAGCCCGGCCAGCCTGCCGCGCTGCTGATTATTATGCAGCTCCTGCACCATTGTTAGGATGGTTTTAATCTCGTTCATTTTTTACCTCTGATTCCGCCGTTCGGGTTGCCGAAGCATTCCGCCGCCCTGCTTCGGGGATTTTGCACATCGTGCCGCGCGTGCGCGGCGCAGGCAAAAACGGCGGCCTGATACAGACCGTCGTCGGCGCGGTGCTGATTGTGGTCGGCGCTATGACCAGCTGGGCGGGCGGTGCGTCGCTGGTGGCCGCCGGTATCGGTATGGTGGCCGGCGGGGTGGCGCAGATGCTGACCAAGCCGCCGAAAATGAAGGAGTCTTCCGGCGCGGATGAGGGCAGGAACAGTGCGTTTTCCAATTTGAGCAATACCACCGCGCAAGGCCGGCCGATGCCGCTTGCCTACGGCCGCGTGTATGCCGGCAGCCGCGTCGTATCGCAGGGGGTGGAATCGCGCCGCCTGAACGGTGCGGCGGCAGAGCATCCGGCGGGCAGTTTGTGGCGGATGCTGGCGAAATCGCGCGGCAGGAATCCGGCGCAGGGCGGCGGCCAAAACCAACCGGGCGCACCGCTGGCGGCGGATTTGACCGTCGGCCTGACGAAGAAATTCATCACGGGCGCGGCGGCTACCGCGCCGAACGGGCAAAAATACAATACCGACTTTGCCGACGATTCCGTCCGCGCGGCCAACTACGAAGTGGTGTTGGGTGAGGGATAAGGTTGTCGGATATTTTAGACGCGCTGAAATAGGCCGTCTGAAATGTTGTTTTCAATGCCTCGTAAAGCGGAATGTAAGCGGTGCAAGGTAAAAGGCTTGTCAAGGGGAATATAATTTGGCATGATGAAATTCGATTAAATCACGCAAGGAAATGTAAAGATGAAACGCTTTGCAGCTTTGGTAGTTGGTTGTTTGGTATCTGTTGCTGCGGTTGCGCAACCATTGGTGGACGGTATCGGTTTTCTGAAGATTGGTGATTCCGAGCAGTACGTCAAACAAATGATTGCCAAGAAACAGGGTAAGAAGCCGAGGCTTTTGAAAGGAGATGACCTTTATCCGTCGTCTTACAGATGGGTGTATGAAGATTTGGCTTTGACCGAAGATTTTACCGCTCCAATAATATTGATGAAGTTTCATCAAGGCAGGTTGTACCACATAGCAGTACATTATACGCTTGATGCGTATAACCTTAGAGATAGGGGTGATGTTGCAAGGGCTGTTGAAGATAGGGATGAGGTTTTCAATATTGCTAAGGCTTTGGTAGATAAGTACGGTACTGAATTTGCCCAGAAAGAAGAGATAAACAGCCCAAGTTGCATTCATGTAAAAGAGGCGGAGAGATTTAGCATTGTATTACCTTCCATAGAGGGCGTGAATGCGGGCATATTCGAAAACTTTTTAGATAATTTGTCAGGAAATCCGTTAAGTGAGACAGATCTATATTTGTATGATCGAAGAAGATGCCCTGATGATGCAGTATCCATTATGGTTTATGACAGCAAGGTATCCGATGAAGTGGAGAAAATAGAGAATAGGCTTCAGGACGAGAAAAAGGAAAAAGAAGAGGCCGAAAAGCGGGCGATTGAGGAGGAGGAGCGTTTGCAGTGGGAAGAAAGTATTAAGAAGATTTAAGGTTAAACAGGCCGTCTGAATTTCAGGCGGCCTTTGTTTTGCCCGTCGGGTTTTGCCCGTCGGGTTTTTTTGTGTCCGTTATTTGGGGGTTTGGATATGGGCGGTAAGAAAAGCGGCGGTGCGGCCACGCCTTATGAGGAGCCGAATACGTTAAATTCGGCGCAGTCGCTGCGGATTACCGGTTTGCATGATGGTAGGCTGTTGCTGTGCAGGTGCAGATTTGTCAGCAACGATGCCTTGGGTATTGGCAGAGGGAGAAGTCAGAATAAGGGCAGAGCCGAGGAGTAATGAAAGGGAGAATAAGATAACGGAGATAGAATGGATAAAACCTGTAAAGTCCGCAATATCATTTGGCGAAATACCTGCAGCTTGGGTGTCGGCTGTGCTTTTTCCCTCGCGTTTGGTATTTCGGCAGCAGCCATCATGTAGTTTCGATTTATTGTATTGGTGAAGTTTTTTTCTGCTTATAACCTCATTGATCCCCCTGTTCTTACCGAAATGATAGCAGTATACTTATCAAGGCATGTCACTGTCTTTCAAAAATCTTTTGATAAACAAATCTATGAATACAGTCCTGTTTGCCATTGCCTTTGCTATCATGCCAACTTCAGCTTTGTAAGCCCAGCGGGTGCCGCCATCATGCTGTTTTTTCGCAAGCACTATTTAAACCGAGACTTCCCGCTAAACCGTTTTCAAGCAGCCGATTGGCCGGCATGGCTGGCTTCTGCCCGCTGGCAGCCGATTGATGATATCGGCCATCGCGGCATGAGCATAACCATCCCGCAGGATAACGGCGAATTTGCGTTTGATATGCCTGCCGCCTGGGTGAAAAACAACACGCTGCCGCCGCTGTTGTTGGATATCCTCACGCAGCTAAACGATATCGACAACATCATGCAGCAATCCTGTCGCCGCCTCGTCGAGCGGCATAAACGGCACAGCCGGGAATACGAGCTCTATCTTTTCGACCCGCCGGATGCGCTGTACGTTACCCAAGGCGGCGTACCGTATTTGGATTACACCGCCACACGGGTAAACAAAAGTTTTCGCGCATATCTGAAGCAAAGCGGCGGCAAGTGGCTGCC
>ERZ772979.333-NODE-333-length-35494-cov-3.457970_pt1 | contig 35494 bp, 33 predicted proteins | sample MGYA00511130_ERZ772979 | MGnify/ENA primary metagenome ERZ772979 (study PRJEB29015, sample SAMEA2738103) | human oral metagenome | biome: human oral; feature: human-associated habitat; material: saliva | place: China | collected 2186 ...
TGCGGATTTTATTCGTTCAAGCGAAGCGCGTTTGGAATCCGCAGGTATTTAGGCGAATAAGCACACGATCACTTGCGCAACGAAGTGTTCGCGAGGAGCGTTATAGCGTTAATTTTTTAGGAGGTTTGTGATGGACGCGCAGAATGTAACGCCGATGATGCAGCAGTATCTCGCCGCGAAAGAGGCGCATCCGGGCGAGCTTCTTTTCTTTCGTCTGGGTGACTTCTACGAGATGTTCTTCGACGATGCGAAGGTGGCGGCGAAGGAGCTCGGGCTGACGCTGACGAGCCGCAGCGGCGATCTCGAGAAGAATCCCATGTGCGGCGTTCCCTATCATGCGGCAGACAGCTATATCGCGCGTCTCGTCGCAAAGGGGTTCAAGGTGGCGATTGCCGAGCAGATCGGCGACCCGAAGGCAAAGGGCCTGACGCACCGCGAGGTGGTGAAGGTCGTCACGCCGGGCACAGCACTCTCCGATGAGGTGCTGCGGGATGCGTCCAACATCTACATCGTGCTCCTGCACGAGCCTGCGCCGGGGCAGTTCGTCCTCGCGGGCGCGGATATCACGACGGGCGAGGCGTTCTATGCCGTCTACACGGGCGAGCACGCGGCACAGCAGATCATGGATGAGCTCTATCGTCGCATGGCGGCAGAGCTGCTCCTGACGGAGGACTTTTCTCTCGCCGATGAGGTGCGGGCGTTTCTGACGCATCGTCTGCCGCACTGTGCGGTCTCCGTCGTCGGCAGGGATGCGGACGCGGAACTTCCTGCGCAGCATTTCCCTGCGGAGGAGATTCCGCGCGATGCGGGGGCGCGGGCAGCGCTCGCGGCGCTCCTCGCCTATCTGCATGAGACGGTGATGGCGGATCTCTCACAGATCAACCGCCTCTCCTTCCTCGATGCGGCGGAGACGATGCAGCTCGACATCGATACGCTGCGCAACCTAGAGATCACGCGCAGTCTGCGCGACGGCGGGAAAAAGAACACCCTCTTTGACGTGCTCGATTTTACACGCACACCGATGGGAACGCGCCTCTTGAAATCGTGGCTCGAGCATCCGCTGCTCACGCCGCACCGCATTGATGCGCGGCTGGATGCGGTGGCAGAGCTGGTGGAAAAGAGTACGCTGCGCGCTGACCTGCGCGATGCCCTGCATACGGTCTATGACTTCGAGCGGCTCCTGACACGCATTGAGACGCAGACGGCGAACGCACGCGACCTCGTCGCCCTGCGCATCTCACTCGCCGCCCTGCCCGCCGTTCGCGCGTGTCTCACAGCGGCAGCGAGCCGCCTCCTTGTGCGTGCAGCAGGGGAGATCGAGACCTTCGATGCGCTGCGTGACGAGCTCACGCGTGCGCTCGTGGATGAGCCGGGGCTCTCGGTGCGCGAGGGCGGCATGATCCGTGCGGGCTATCATGCCGATCTCGATGAACTCCGCCGTTTTTCCCATGACAGCAAGTCCCTCCTGCAGGAGATGGAGGAACGTGAACGCACGCGCACGGGCATCAAGACGCTCAAGATCGGCTACAACAAGGTGTTCGGCTACTACATCGAGGTGCGCCACAGTGGGCGCGATCAGGTGCCCGAGGGCTATATCCGCAAGCAGACGCTTGCGAATACGGAGCGCTTTATCACGGAGGAGCTGAAGGACTTCGAGGCGAAGATTCTCGGCGCAGAGGAGAAGATTACCGCCCTTGAGTATCATCTCTTCACAGAGCTGCGCGAGCGCGTACGCGAGCAGCTCGTGTCGATTCAAGGCGTCGCCCGTGCGATTGCGCGCGTCGATGTCCTGCAGAGCCTCGCGGCGGCCGCCGCATCCTATCGCTATGTCCGCCCGACCGTGGGCGCGGACGGCGGCATCCGCATCCGTGATGGGCGGCACCCGCTGGTGGAGCGCATTCTGCAGCGCGATGTGTTCGTCCCAAACGATACGGAACTCAGCCACGGCGGAACGGAGACAATGCTCATCACGGGGCCGAATATGGCGGGCAAGTCCACCTATATGCGGCAGGTCGCTCTCCTCACGCTGATGGCGCAGGTCGGCAGCTTCGTCCCTGCGCGCACGGCGGAGATCGCACCCGTTGACCGCATCTTTACGCGCATTGGCGCGAGCGATGACCTCGTGAGCGGGCAGAGCACCTTCATGGTGGAGATGAACGAGGTCGCACAGATTCTGCGCGAGGCGACGAAGGACAGCCTCGTGATTCTCGACGAGATCGGGCGCGGTACGAGCACCTTTGACGGCATGAGCATCGCGCGTGCGGTGGTGGAGCATATCGACGGCCGCATCCACGCCAAGACGCTCTTTGCAACGCATTATCATGAACTGACGGAGATGGAGAACGAGCGCATCCACAACTACTGTATTGCCGTGCGCGAAAAGGGGAAAAATGTCGTGTTCCTGCGGCGCATCGTCGCAGGGGCGGCAGATAAGTCCTACGGCATCCACGTCGCACGCCTCGCGGGTCTGCCGCAGCGCGTGACGGAGCGCGCGGAGGAGATCCTGCACGCATTGGAGGCGGCTGCGCCGCAGAGCGCACCGCAGGAGACATCGGCACAGAAAAAGCCCGATGCGGGGATGGCGTCGCTCTTTGCGGGCGGGACACTCGACGAGCTGCGAGCGCTCGATGTGATGACGATGACGCCGCTTGAGGCACTGAATACACTCTATCGCCTGCAGGAACAGGCGCGAAAGGAGGAGGGTGAGGGATGACGCGGATCCACGTATTGGACGATGCGACCATCAACAAGATCGCGGCGGGCGAGGTGGTCGAGCGGCCTGCCTCTGTCGTAAAGGAGCTGGTCGAGAACGCGATGGATGCGGGCGCGACGGCGATCGAGGTCGAGATCATGGGCGGCGGCACGAGTTTTATGCGCGTGACGGACAACGGCCGCGGCATGACCGGAGAGGATGCGCGCGCGGCGATTCTGCGTCATGCGACGAGCAAGATTGCCGCCGCCTCCGACCTCGAGACGATTGCGACCCTCGGCTTTCGTGGCGAGGCTCTGCCGACGATTGCTTCCGTGTCACATTTTTCCCTCCTGACGCGGCAGGCGGCGGATGATCTCGGCACGCGCGTTGACATCAGCGGCGGCGGTGCGCCCATGATCGAGGACGCGGGCTGTGAGATCGGGACGAGTGTGCGCGTCGAGGATCTTTTCTTTAACACGCCCGCGCGCAAGAAATTTCTCAAGACGAATGCGACCGAGGCGGGGAAGATCAGCGATTACGTGATCCGTCTCGCGCTCTCGCGCCCCGACATTGCGTTCCGCTTCATCAACAATAACCGTATGACCATCATGACGGCGGGGGACGGCGATCTCGCACGCGCGATTGGGAGCATCTACGGCAGCGACGCGGCGGGCGCACTGATTCCGCTGGACTTTCACGACGATGCGGCGGACATCCGCATCACGGGCTATATCTCAAAGCCGTCGCTGATTCGCAGCAGCCGCGCGTGGCAGACCTACATCGTCAACGGTCGGACGATCCAGAACCGTGCGATTGCAAAGGCAATCGACAATGTGTACCGCTCCCTCGTGCCGAAGATGGGCTTCCCGCTCGCCGTTCTCGTCATCACCGTACCGCAGCGCACGATTGATGTGAACGTGCATCCGCAGAAAACGGAGATGAAGTTCGAGGACGAGGGGCGTATTTTTAAGGCGGTCTACAAGGCCGTGCTTGACGCCATTCGCGGTGCGGCAGGAGAGACGACGGGGATCGCCGCCGCCGTAGAAAAGCCGAAGTTCCACTATGAGGCGATGCCGCTCGATGTGAGCGCGTCGCCTGCGTCGGCGCCCCCTGCCATGCCGCTGCGCGGCTATGTCGCCCCGCTGCCGCGCCCGCAGACTGTCCATGAGGCTCTGCAGTGGGCGGGCACGCGCGTCGATCTGCGTACGGCACAGGATGCCGTGCAGGAGGCACGCACACAGGAGCGCGCGGCGTCCGCGGATGTACCGTCTGCACCGCAGGCGGTACAGGGGGACGACATCTCCATGGAGGAGCGGATGCTCCCCATCGGGCAGGTCGACCTCACCTACATCATCGCCCAGAGCGCGGCGACGCTCTACATCATCGACCAGCATGCAGCGCATGAGCGCATCCTCTTTGACCGCTTTTCGGCACAGACGGATGGGATTCCCTCCCAGCAGATGCTCGTGCATGCCATTCTTTCGTTTGATGCACACGAGGCACAATATATTGAAGAAAATGCGGAGCTCTTTGACCAGCTCGGCTTTCATCTGGAGGCGGCGGGGGAGCGCACCTATCGCCTGACGGAGACGCCCGCCGACGTCCCGACGGAGGAGGCGGAGGGCATCATCCGTGAGATCCTCGCATCCCTCGGCGACCTGCACACAGCGACCCCTGCGAATCTGCGCGAGGCGGGGATTGCGACGATGGCGTGCCGTGCGGCGATCAAGGCGGGCGAGGAGCTGAGCATTCGCCAGATGGAGATCCTCTTGGAGGAGCTGCGTGCGACGCCGTTTCCCTTTACCTGTCCGCATGGGCGTCCGACGATACTGAAGTTCGGTACGCATGACCTCGCGAAGATGTTCAAGCGCACGGGGTTCGGGCTGTGACGCGCGGGACGGTCAGTGCCGTCGTGACGACCGTGCGGCGCGGGCAGAAATTTGCCGAAGCAAATCGTGCACTCGCGGCGCGGACGGCAGCAGAGCTCGGCATCCCGAACGTCCCACGCGGCAGTGACTCGCTCGACGAGATGCGTACGGCGTACGGCGTGGATGCCGTGCTCGTCGCACGGCGCGGCCTTTTGACGGCGGTGACGGCGGAGGGCGAGCTCTTCTTTCATCCCGGGATGGCACATCTGCGCATCAAGAATCTGCGGAGCGGGCAGGGCGACCACCTCGTCCATGCGCTCGGCCTCACGGAGGGGATGTGCGTCCTCGACTGCACGCTCGGCACGGGGGCGGATGCCATCATCGAGAGCTTTGCCGTCGGGGCGGCGGGCAGCATGACGGCGCTCGAGGCGAATCCCATCATCGCGGCGGTGATCGGCGACGGACTCGCACATGCGACAGGGGATAACTACGAGATGCACGCGGCGATGCGGCGCATCAGCGTCCATGCGGCAGATGCGCTGGACTATCTGCGCGCACAGGCAGACGGGAGCTATGACGCCGTCTACTTTGACCCGATGTTCCGCCGCCCCGTTCATGAGAGCGAGGGGATGAACGCCCTGCGCGTCCTCGCGGATGCGCGTGCCCTCACCGCGGAAGTGATCGCCGAGGCGCGGCGCGTCGCACGCCGTCGCGTCGTCATGAAGGAGCGACAGGGGAGCAGGGAGTTCGCCCGTCTCGGATTCACTGACCTCGCGGGCGGCAAGTACAGCCGCGTCGCCTACGGCGTGATGGAGGTATGATTCCTTAAACTCCGTCAAACAACCTCATAATTTATACTTAAGTTTCCTTTATGTTCTGCCGATATACAAGGTGGAACATTTTATTTTTGTGCAAAAAAGGAGGTGAGGCAATGAGAATTGCAGACGATTCGATGGCGCTGGTCGGGCAGGGAAGCAGGGGGACCGACCATGGACGAAGAGCGATGGGCAGCAGCGGCGCATCGTTTGCACAGGTACTGGAAGGGGCGAAAGAACGCGTCCGCTTTTCGCAGCACGCAGAGGAGCGGCTGCAGCGGCGCGGTGTGACGCTCACGAACACGGAGCTCGAGAAACTGGGCAGTACGATTGACCGCATGAGGGAAAAGGGGGCGCGCGAAGCGCTCATCTACATGAAGGACAGTACGGCGATGGTCGTCTCCGTGACAAACCGCACCGTCATCACGGCACTTGACGACGTGACGGCGGCAGACAGTATTTTCACGAACATTGACAGTGCAGCCATCATCTGACGAAGCCGGACCTACGGGAGGCTTTTGACCGCGCGCGACTGGTGCGGTCAGCGGGATGCGGGGGCATCCCCATCCGTGCATTTCCTCAGGGGGGAGTGTACGCACATCACAGAGATGGCTCTTCCTTTGCGCTGTCAGACTGGCAAAGGAGAGATTCATTATGATCCGTTCCATGTACTCGGCTGTTTCCGGCCTGAAGGGACACCAGACCCGCATGGATGTCGTCGGCAACAACATCGCGAACGTCAACACGACGGGCTTCAAGGCGAGCCGCGTCACGTTCGCGGATATGATCTCGCAGAACCTCTCGGGCGCATCCTCGCCGACCGGCACGATCGGCGGCGTGAACCCGAAGCAGATCGGTCTCGGTATGTCCGTCGCGGCAACCGACCTCCTCTATACGAACGGCTCCGTCCAGCAGACGGGCAAGAATACGGACGTCGCGATCTCGCGCGGCGACGGTCTCTTCATCGTCTCGCGCGGTGAGCAGAAGTACTATACGCGCAACGGCGCGTTCTCGTTTGACGCCGAGGGCAACCTCGTCCTCCCGAGCACGGGTCTCTACGTGCAGGGCTATATGGCAAACAACGGCGTGATTGCTATCGCAGGCGACAATACGACGAAGATCCGCATTCCCGCCGGCAAGTCCATGGAGGCGACAACGACGGCGACGGCAACCTATACAAAGAACCTCAATGCAACGACGCCGGGTTACGAGGTGGCAAACATCCTCGTGCGTTATGCGGACGGCACGTCAGGAACAACGAATAGCTATAACCCGCAGGAAAAGGGCAAGCTCGTCCTGACGATGGATACGGGCAAGAAAATCTACCTCGACGGCACGGCTGCTGCGCAGACCGTCGGCGGGGCTCCCACCGGAGCACTCTATACATCGCGCATATCCAATGTCTCGGCATCGACGACAGGGCCGGTGGATCTCGAGCTCAGCCTCGATCCGGCCAATCCATCCAGCCCGCTGAAGATCAACGGTGCAACAACACCGGTTAACCTCACAGGACTTACGTCTGGGACGTATCAGTTCGGTGATGTCTACAACATCAGCGGTACGATCACGGGAATCGTCGCTACGAGCCCGACCGATGTCGAGCTGACCCTCGGTACGGACAACAATATTACCCCCGGTACGGCTGCGACGGTCACCGTGCCGCGTCCGACGAGCTTTACCTACTCCATCAATGACAAGTATTCGGGGCAAATGAAGATCTCGAAGATCACCGCCAATCCCGGAGCGGTCGTTGCGACGGTGGACGGCAACCGTGCGGCAGTGACGGCGGCAGTGGTGGTGACGAGCGCCGTACAGAACTATTCCCATACGGGCAGTGCGGCGGACGGCAACATCGTTTCCGTTACGCGTGAGTCAACGTATGAGTATGCGGGACGCCGCGTCTCCAGCGTGGTGCTGAACACGAAGAGCGGCACGTCCATCGACGGACTGATCGGTACGAACTATGCGCAGAACGATACGTTCTACCCCTCGGTGACGACGACGATTGCCGTCTACGATTCGCTCGGAGCAAAGCACTCCGTTCCCGTCGTCTTTACGAAGGCGTCGAACAACAAGTGGACGCTTTCGCTCGGCAGCGGCGGCGACTCGTTCAGCATTCATGAGGCGGACGGTACGACGACGACGATCGCCCTCACGAAGACCGATCTGAAATTCGATACGTCGGGGTCGTACATCAGCGGGTCGGCAGGACTGAGCCTCTCCTACGAGAACGGTGCGGCACCGCAGCAGGTCGCCCTCAACCTCGCTGCCATCACGCAGTACTCGGGTACGTCGACGATTGCGGCGGACTCCGACGGCAACGCGGCGGGCACGCTCTCGAACGTCGATATCGACAGCCAGGGTGTCATCACGGGCACGTATACGAACGGTGTCCGTCAGAAGGAAGCCCAGATCGCGATGGCGCAGTTCAACAACCCCTCGGGTCTCACGAAGCTCGGCGGCAATCTCTATCAGGAGTCGAACAACACCGGTACGCGTACGATCAGTGGCGCGGCGGACATCGGCACGGAGCTGACGACCTCGGCACTCGAGATGGCGAACGTCGATCTCGCCGATCAGTTCTCCGACATGATCATCACACAGCGCGGCTTCCAGTCGAACTCGAAGATGATTACCGTCTCCGATGAGATGCTCGAAACACTGATCAATATGAAGCGTTAAATCAAATCATCATGTGAAAGGGGCGCCCTGCGGGGCGGCTCTTTTTGTTGCTGTGTTCGGTGTTTGCTGATATAATAAAATAGCATGGAGAATGAGGCGGTGAAAGTGTGAAGCAGGCAAAAAAGCGTGATCACAAGATTATGATAACTGACGTTGCGATACGCAAAGTTCCAGTGGTGTATATTCCGCAGTTCTCGCAGAATGCATGTGAATGGATTGCTGATGAGCACAGAGAACTGCTGAATATTGCACGTGAACAGAATAACAGTGATGAAGTTCTCTTTGTGTTGTTTGGGCAGGAACAAAAATCAATAATCTTTGGTGATGAATTTTCGGTTGATTTGGGAGAATCTGCGAGTGCATACAGTATTTTTGCGAAGGCCTCACCGCGAGATGTTATGCTGTTGCACAATCATCCTAGCACCAATTCCTTCTCTCTATCCGATATTGTTGTATTTCTCCGTTATGCTCAGATCGGCATAATGTCAGTTGTGACGAACCAGGGGGATGTGCACATCTTGCATAAGACACCGCAATTCGACTATAATAAAGCAAAGAGCCTGTTTCATTCGATCTTTTCCTGCTATCAAGATGATACGATCACACATAATGAAGCAGTAAAATATTTTTTAAAGGAATGCAGTGAGGGAGGTATCTTCTATGTCAGATCATGAACTTCCACGCATTCAGGAGAATGCGACGAAAAAAGAACTGGAAGACATCGTTGATCGTTTTTTGCGGGAAGTCGATTCCGTAGATTTACGAAAAGGTGTCTCTGTGGATAAGCCCACGTTGCGTCCGGATGAGCGGAAGATATTGGCATCATAGGAGGATTTCGAGAGAAGAATAACGAAAAAGTTTCCACGAGGACAGGAATGTTTTTGTGGAAATTTTTTATTTTGCGATATAGGCTTGATTTATGTCTCTTAGGCTTTACTAATGAAGTATACAGATGTATAATAAAGCACGCTGTTATTTTACCTGTGCAGAGAGGGGACTCTGTGTAGAATGGGGGAGTTATTCTCATGGAAATGCTGCTGGGCTTTATAGTCCTCCTCGTCTGTCTGATTGTCGGTGTACGGCACGGCGGACTTGGGCTGGCGGTGATCAGTGGCTTCGGCCTCGTGATCTACACGTTTATCTTCGGCTATCAGCCGGGAAAACCGCCGATCGATGTCATGCTGATCATCCTCGCGGTGGTCACCTGCGCGGGCTTCCTGCAGACTTCGGGCGGTCTTACCGTCATGCTGAAGTATGCGGAGAAGTTCCTGCGCAACAATCCGAAGCACGTCACGATTCTCGCGCCGCTGACGACGTGGTTTCTGACGGTGCTCTGCGGTACGGGGCACGTCGTCTATACGATGTTCCCGATCATCTACGATATTGCCATCAAGCAGGGCATTCGTCCCGAGCGTCCGATGGCGGTCTCGTCCGTGGCGTCGCAGATGGGCATCTGCGCATCGCCGGTCTCGGTCGCTGTCGTCTCGATGGTGGCGTTCCTCTCGGCATCGGGGCATGAGTTCACCGTGTTCCAGGTGCTCTCGGTCTCCATCCCTGCGACGGGGCTGGGCGTTTTCTTTGCGGCGCTTTGGAGCTATCGCCGCGGCAAGGATCTCGATCAGGATGAGCGTTTCCAGGAGTTCATCCGCGACCCGGAGAACAAGCAGTATGTTTACGGTGATTCGGAGAGCCTCCTCGATAAGGAGCTGCCGAAGGAATACTACCGTGCGATGGTGATCTTCTTCATCGGCATCATAGCGATTGCCGTGCTCGGCAACTTCCCTGAGCTCCTGCCGAAGTTTCCGCCGAAGCCGGATGCCGCGCCGAAGGCGATCTCGATGGTTGTCGTCATTCAGATGGTCATGCTGCTCGTCGGTGCAGTCATCCTCGTTTCCTGCAAGGTCAAGGCAAAGGATGTCGGCAACTCACAGGTGTTCCGCTCGGGTGTTGTCGCCCTCGTTTCGGTCTACGGCGTTGCGTGGATGGCGGATACCTACTTCATGAACCACATCGCGTTTCTCAAACAGTTCCTCGGTGCGGCTGTGCAGTCCTATCCGTGGGCGTATGCTGTGCTGGCGTTCCTCACGTCGAAGCTCGTGAACTCGCAGGGCGCGGCAATTGCGATTGTCGTACCGATGGCGATCAACGTGGGTGTCGATCCGGTCCTCATCCTTTCGTTCATCTCGGCATGTTATGGCTACTTCTTCCTGCCGACCTATCCGTCCGATCTCGCGTGCATTGGGTTTGACCGCTCGGGCACGACGCGCATCGGCAAGTATATCCTGAACCATTCGTTCATGATCCCTGGTCTGATCGGGGTCTCCTCGGGATGCTGCGTCGGCTATGTGATCGCACATCTGCTTTTCTGAAATATACCATAAGAAAGGGCTGTTGCACGAAGCCTCGTGCAACAGCCCTTTCTGTCGAATATGATTTCACTCCGTATGTGATGCGTCGTCTCTGTGGCGGAGAATGTCCTTACTGAAGTCGATGAAGGACTGCGCGGCGTTCGAGATGTAGCGGTCGCGCTTCCATGCAAGTCCCACGTCAACGTAGACGGGATTGGCGAGCGGGAGGGGGCGGATGCCATGCGCGCCGCTGGCAATCATGTCGAGCAGAAAGGCGTTGCCGACACCGCTCGCGACGAGCCCCATGATGGTGACAACCTGATTTGACTCCAGAACGATGTTCGGCGTGATGCCTGCCGCATTCATCTTTTGCAGCATGGTCTGCCGCAGGAAGGAGCCCTCCTTCAGCATGATGAGGTTGTGATCTGCGATGTCCTGCATGGTGATCGCCTTGCGCGCGGCAAGGTCACCGTTCTCGGGCACGCAGCAGACGATCTGACGGCGTGCCATCGGCAGGAGCTGCAGATTGGGCGCGGCCTCGGGAATGATGATGATGCCGAAGTCGAGCTCATCGCGCTCCAGCTGTTCGCGGATGGCGACCGAACCCTCCTCATGGAGGTAGACGTCGAGATGCGGGTAGCGCCGCTGAAAGCTGGAGAAGATCTCGGGAAACAGATATGCGCCCATCATCGGCGGGATGCCGATTTTGATCGTCCCCTTCAACAGCTGCTTGTAGTCGTTGATCTCGAGAACGGCATCCTGTATGTTGCGCAGCGCCACTTCGACGCGCTCCAAAAAGACCGCACCTTCGGGGGTCAGCGAGAGCTGCTTCTGGCTGCGGTCAAAGAGCTGGATGCCGAGCTCACTCTCGAGTTTTTTGATCGCGACGGTGATGTTCGGCTGGGAGACGCGCAGGCGTTCGGCGGCACGCGTGATGTTTTTCAGACGGCTCGCCATTTGGAAGTATTCGAGCTGTCGCAGTTCCATGAGATCACCCTCCAATAAACTTTCTTTATACGTGCTTCATTATACCATACTTTCAACCAATATATGATAGGATAAGAAAAATTTATCGAAAAATTTTTCTTTGTTTTTTTTAAGATTTTTTAAAAAGGAGGTAGGATTTTTCCTTGCGTTATGGAATAATATAGGAAGATGTTGACGTGTGTCTGACGGATCAGACGGGTATGCGTTCGGCGACGGCGAGAAATGGAATGGGGGCCTTTGTTTTGGAAAAATCAACAGTCATCGGGCTTGTCATGGGCGTGATCTCGATCTTTGTTGGTATGATTTTGAAGGGAGCACCGCTGACAGCACTCAACAACCCTGCGGCGTTCCTGATCATCATCGGCGGTACGTTCTCGTGCCTGTTCATCGGATTCCGGATGGAACAGCTGGGAAACTTTACCAAACTGATCAAGAAAACCTGTCAAGTCCCGCAGCTCCAGGAGAAGGGGCAGCTCGTGCAGCAGTTCATCGAGCTGTCGCAGATTGCACGCCGTGAGGGTATCCTCGCACTTGAAAGCAAGGCGCAGGAGATCCAGGATCCGTTCTTCCGCACGGGTCTCGGCATGGTCATCGACGGCATGGATCCGGACTTCGTCGGCGATGTGCTCGATGCGGAGTTGGCGATCATGCAGGAGCGTCACGCAGAGGGGCGCTCGATGTTCACGCAGGCCGGCACATACGCACCGACGCTGGGCGTTCTGGGCGCGGTTGTCGGTCTGATCGCAGCACTCGGCAACCTGAATGATATCGACAAGCTCGGACATTCGATCGCTGCGGCGTTCGTTGCAACGATTCTGGGTATCTTTACAGGATACGTCCTCTGGATGCCGTTCGCGAACAAGCTGAAGATCATGTCGGAGCAGGAAGTCAGCCAGAAGCGCATGATCATCGAAGGGATTCTCTCACTCCAGGCAGGCGACTCGCCGACGGCCATCGAGGCGAAGCTCATGGTGTTCATCCCGCAGACGGAGCGTGAGGCACTGAAGGGAGAGGGCTGATATGGCACGTAAAAAGCATGCAAAGCCCCATGAAGAGGAAGCGGGCGAGGCTTGGCTCCTGCCGTATTCCGACCTCATGACACTCCTTCTGGCACTCTTCATCGCACTTTTCGCGATGTCGCAGACGGATGCATCGAAGATGCAGGCTCTCGCGCAGGCGTTCACGGCGGCGTTCAATATGGGCGGCCCGTCGTTCTTCAGCGGGATGGGGCCGTCGACCTCGATGAGCTCGGCAACCGTGACCACGGGGGCAGATACGGCGGATGCCGCCTATATGAAGGAGAACAATGACCTCTCGGAGGCAAAGGCGAAGCTCGACCAGTACATTCAGGAGAACAATCTCCAGGATCAGGTGAGTACGGAGCTGAACGAGGAGGGGCTGATGATCCGTCTGAAGGAGCGCGCCCTCTTCGCCTCCGGCTCTGCCGCTCTGCAGGGGGAGGCGGAGCGCATCGTGCCCGTGATCGCAGGGGTGCTCTCCTCGCTTCCGGAGCGCGTGACGATCTCGGGACATACGGACAATGTGCCGATCGCAACGGCGCAGTATCCGTCGAACTGGGAGCTGAGCTCGGCGCGTGCCGTCAGCCTGATGCGCGGCGTGATGGCGGTGCAGCCCTCGCTGAACCCGGCGCGGTTCAGTGCCCTCGGCTACAGTGAGTATCGTCCGATTGCGTCGAACGATACGGAGGAGGGGCGTGCGCAGAACCGCCGTGTTGAGGTGTTCATCGCACGCAGTATGCGCTTCTCCGGTGCATCGACCGACGGCAGCGACAATGAGCCAAAGACGGGGACGACGGCTCCTGCGGCAGCACCGACAACGGCTGCGCCTGCAGCGGGTAGTGCGGGAGCGTCCGGCGACGCGTACAAGCTGTCGACGGATATGCGCCCGGCACCGCAGTCGCCCGGCGTTGTGCCCGAGCCGTTGCGGCACTGACAGGCACGGCAGGGATGTATCCATGAGTTTTGAAGGGATTATTGCGTGGCGCAATAATCCCTTTTCTGTTATGATAGAGGAGATGTCATGATTCTGGGAGTCGGCTGCGATATTATCCGCGTGGCACGCGTGGCGCGTGCGGCAGAGAAGGAGCATTTCCTTACACGCGTCTATACGCCCGCTGAACGCGCCTACGCCATGCAGCGCGGCACAGGATGTGCGGCGAGTCTCGCCGCGCGATTCGCGGGCAAGGAGGCGGTGCTGAAGGCGTTTGGCACGGGGCTGCGCGGTGGTACGCTCCACGATGTGGAGATTCTGCCTGATGCGCTCGGTGCACCCAAGGTGCATCTTCACGGATTCTTCGCGGCGCGTGCGGCGGAGATGGGCGTGACGCGCGTCTGGGTTACGCTCAGTCACGAGAAGGAATATGCGACGGCTTACTGTATGTTGGAGGGTCAGTGATGAACGTATCGTTTGCAGAGGATATGCGTCGGATCGATGGCGCAGTGGAGGAGAGCTACGGGCTGCCTGCTGCTGCCCTGATGGAGAATGCGGGGCGGCGCTCGGCCGAGGAGGCGGCGCAGTTGATCGGCGGCGCGGCAGGCAAGGTGTTTGCTGTCTTTGCGGGCGGCGGTAATAACGGCGGTGACGCTTTTGCTGCGGCGCGACATCTCATCAATATGGGCGCGCGCGTGAAGATGTTCTTCATCGGGACGGAGGAGCGCCTTAGCCCTGCCGCCAACGCGATGCACAGCGCGCTGCGGGCGATGGGCATAGAGATTCGTCCTCTTGCGGGGGATCGCGACTGGGATCGTCTGCGCGTTTCGCTGCGCTTTGCCGATGCGGTGGTGGACGGCATTCTCGGCACGGGCGTCAAGGGGGAGCTCCGCAAGACAGCACTGCGCCTGATCGAGGAGATCAATGCGGCGGGCAAGCCGACGCTCGCCATCGATATCCCGAGCGGGGTGGAGGCGGATACGGGGCGGATTGCCTCCATCGCCGTCCGCGCCGATCGGACGCTCGCCCTCGGCCTGCCGAAGGTGGGGCATTTCCTCGGGCAGGGAGCGAATGCAGCGGGCGAGCTGCTCGTCGATGATATCGGCATCCCTCATGCCCTTCTTGCCGGTGAGGGGATGCGGCAGTCACTCATCACACAGGATGCGGCGGCAAAGCTGCTGCCGCCGCGTGCGCGTGACGCACACAAGGGGACGTGCGGACGTATTCTCGTTCTCGCTGGTTCGCTCGGCATGACGGGGGCGGCGGCACTCGCAGCAGAGGCGGCACTGCGCGTCGGCGCGGGGCTCGTGACGCTCGCCGTGCCCGAGCGCATCTATCCCGTTCTGGCTGCGAAGCTGACCGAGGTGATGGTCGTTCCGCTGCCCGATGAGGGCATGGGCTATTTTGGCGGAGAGGATGCACGGCAGAAGGCGCTCTCGCTCGCGGCACGTGCGGACGCCGTGCTCATTGGCCCCGGCATCGGGCGTGCAGCGGAGACGGGGGAGTTTGTACGGCTCTTTGCCGCAGAGGTCAAGGCTCCGCTCGTGATGGATGCGGATGCGATCACGGCGTTCACGGGTCATCTCGATGCGCTGCGCGATCTGCCGCAGGTGCCGATTCTGACGCCGCATCTCGGTGAGTTTTCCGCGCTCCTCGGCGTGGAGACGGAGGAGGCGTCAGAGGATCTGCTCCGCATGGCACGGGACGCGGCACGTGATCATCAGGCGGTGTTTGTGGTCAAGGGAGCGTGCACTATTGTGGTCTATCCCGATGGCGATGCGTTCTTTACGACCTGCGGCAATGCGGGCATGGCGACGGCGGGCGCAGGTGATGTGCTCGCGGGCGCGATTGTCGGGCTGATGCGCCAGATGGAGAGCGGGATGACGCCGATTGTGGGCGTGTGGCTGCACGGATATGCAGGAGATCGCGCCTACGAGAAGCGCGGAAACGGTCTGATCGCGGGCGATATTCTAAAGCGTCTGCCGCGTGCACGCAGAGAGCTGGATGCGGCGGCGCGGTAAATCCATTTGACAAGGACGCGCGATGGTACTATGATAGGACGTACATTTTGAAAGAAGGGGGCGCTTTTTATGGCAAAGGCGGATTTGGACTGGGAGAATTTGGGGTTTGCCTATCGTTCTCTGCCGCAGCGTTATGTGTCGAACTATGCGGATGGGAAGTGGGACGAGGGAGGCCTGACCTCCGACGCGACGGTCGCGATCAGCGAGTGTGCGGGGATCCTGCAGTACTGCCAGGAGGTCTTTGAGGGGCTAAAGGCCTATGAGACGGTGGACGGGCATATTGTGACGTTCCGTCCCGATCTCAATGCGGCGCGCATGTACGACTCGGCGGCGTATCTGGAGATGCCGTCCTTTCCAAAGGAGCGTTTCTTGGAGGCGGTCGATGCAGTGGTCAAGGCGAACCGTGACTACGTTCCGCCCTACGGTACGGACGCGTCGCTCTACCTGCGCCCCTTTATCTTCGCATCGGGTGAGGTCATCGGTGTGAAGCCCGCCGATGAATATCAGTTCCGCCTTTTCGCGACGCCCGTGGGCTCCTACTTCAAGGGCGGCATCAAACCGATCCGCCTCTGCGTGAGCGCGTTTGACCGTGCAGCTCCCCACGGTACGGGCCATATCAAGGCAGGATTGAACTATGCGATGAGTCTGCATGCCTATATGGCAGCGCATGCAGCAGGGTTCGATGAGAATATGTTCCTCGATGCAGCGACGCGCACGCACGTCGAGGAGACGGGCGGAGCAAACTTCCTCTTCATCAAGAAGGACGGCACGGTGGTGACGCCGAAGTCGCCGTCGATCCTGCCGTCAGTGACGCGCCGCTCGCTCGTCTACATCGCAGAGCACGTGCTTGGGCTGAAGGTGGAGCATCGCCCCGTGGCGTTCGAGGAACTGAATGACTTTGCAGAGTGCGGCCTTTGCGGTACGGCGGCAGTGATCTCGCCCGTGGGCTCGGTGACGCACGGCGACAAGGTGATTGCGTTCCCGAGCGGTATGGAGCACATGGGACCTGTGCTGCAGAAGCTCTACGATACGCTGCGCGGCATCCAGCTTGGTACGGTGGAGGCACCGGAGGGGTGGATCCGCAAGATCTGCTAAATTTAGGAAGCACGGATAAATTCAGCACCAATCTGACGGACTTCATTTTATCAGCAGTTCTTTGAATATATTTCGGGACGGATGTATGCGGAGGAAATCCTGCACGCACCGTCCCGAAATTTTTTTTTGAGGGCCCCTCAGGTCACAAGGATTTTTCCCATTTGGCTAGAAGTGTTAATATATAGAAACGGGATGCAAATGGAATGGGATGCTTGGAACGTGGGGGATTGCCATGCCACTTGATTTTACGATGCCGACGCAGTTTCGCGGCATCCTTTCGACCATCACGCCGCTGGATGTACTGGACATCCTGATCGTGGCGGTCATTCTTTATCGTGTCTACGTGATGCTGAAGGATACGCGCGCCATTACGCTCGGCAAGGGGATTCTCGTCCTGCTCGGTGTAACGGTTGTGGCGAATTACCTGAATCTGCACGTGATTTCGTGGCTCCTGCAAAAGGCGGTGACGCTGCTCTTTGTCGCGCTCCCGATTGTTTTTCAGCCGGAGCTGCGCCGCGCACTGGAGCATCTCGGACAGGGCAAGTTTTTCCGCCCCGGCACGCTTCTCGACGATGAGGAGGCGCAGAGCACGATCCGTGAGATCCGCAGCGCAGTAAAGATTCTCTCGGCGAATAAGATCGGCGCGCTGCTCGTCATCGAGCGCGACATGGGGCTCAACGATATCAGTGCGACGGGCATCCAGATCGACGGCCTTATCACGTCGGATTTTCTGATGAATGTGTTCATTCCGAATACGCCGCTGCATGACGGTGCGGCGGTCATTCGCGGCAAGCGACTGATCGCGGCGGGTTGCCTCCTGCCGCTGACAGAGAACCGCTCGCTCTCGACGGAGCTCGGCACCCGTCATCGTGCGGCCATCGGTCTCTCGGAGCAGTGCGATGCCCTCATCGTCGTGGTGAGTGAGGAGACGGGGACGATCTCGATCGCGGAGAACGGGCATCTCCATCGTCATCTGGACGGTGAACAGCTGACCCATATCCTGACGCCTGCGTTTGCCTACAGTTCGCGTTCGTCGATTCTGGATACGATTCGGAGCTGGAGGGAGAAATCATGAGCAGACTTCGCAGCCTCGTGCAGCATAATTTGCTCGCCAAGATCGCGGCACTTATTGTGGCCGTTATTCTCTGGCTCTATGTGATGAACGATCAGAATCCATCCATGGAGGCGTCCTATACCGTCCCCGTGGTGATGGAGCATGTGCCGGACGGCTATCAGATGCACGCGGCGGACGATACGGTGACGCTGCGCGTGCGAGGAGCGCGTTCATCTTTTGTGACAGCGGATAGCAGTGATTTCCATGCGCGTGTGAATTTGTCCGACTTTGCGGAGGGCGATCGTCTCTACGCGGTAGAGACGTCAATCCCATACGGTTTTGAGCTGGTCAGTGTGTCTCCCGACCGGATCGACGTGACGCTCGATCGCATCGTTCAGCGCGTGTTCTCAGTGCTGCTGACGGTCAATGGTACGCCGGCGGAGGGCTTCACGGTGGATCGCGTCCGTCAATCCGTCGAAAAGGTGACGATCGAAGGACCGCGCTCCCTCGTCGATCAGGTCGCCTCCGTCGCCGCCTATTTCAATATGAATGGGCGCAAGGAGGACGTGACGATGGGGCTCCCATTGGTCGCACTGAATACGGACGGAAAAGAGGTGCAGGGGCTGACGCTGCATCCGGACACGATGGAGATCTCGGTCAAGCTGACGCGCGGTCTCCAGCATAAGGTGGTGGAGGTGCAGGCAAAGCCGCGCAGCGATCTGCCGCCGCAGCTGAAGCTCGAGAGCGTGACGGTGCAGCCGGCACGTATCGAGATCACGGGAACGAAGGAGGCACTCGATAAGGTGACGGGCATCGAAACGGAGGAGTTCTCCCTCGCGGATGTGAAGGAGAGTGGTACGCAGCAGGTAAAGCTGCATCTGCCCGCCGGCGTGACGGCGACGAATCCGACGGTGACGGTGGAGATCAAGGTTGGGCCGATGCAATGATACGCATTAAGAATCTCTCTGTGCCGTATGATGAGACACGCACCCCCACAGAGCTTGCCGCAGAGCGGCTCGGTGTATCACCCTGTGCAGTGCACGGGGTGATTGTCGTTCATAAGGCGCTGGATGCACGACGCAGGAACGGGGCGCCGATTCGGTGGAACTATACGCTCGATGTGACGGCAGACGGCACGCGCGGCATCCTCACGCGTCTGCGTCGTGACGCGCAGGTCGGGCGAGCAGAGGAGCACGGTCCACTCCGTGTTCCACCCTATACGCCGCAAGAGGGGCGTGAGCGCCCCGTCGTCGTGGGGTTCGGCCCCGCGGGGATCTTTGCCGCATGGCTTCTCGCGCGTGCGGGGGCGGCACCGCTCGTCCTCGAGCGCGGGCAGGATGTGGATCGGCGTACGCGTGATGTGGCGCAGTTCTGGCGTACGGGGCGGCTCGACCCTGCGTCAAATGTCCAGTTCGGCGAGGGCGGCGCGGGAACGTTCTCCGACGGGAAGCTGACGGCGCGCAGTCGCGATCCACGGATGAACGAGATCATCGAGGCGTTCGTCGCGGCAGGTGCGCCCGAGGAGATACGGTATCTGCAAAAGCCGCATATCGGGACGGATGTGCTGCGCACGGTGGTGAAGCGCCTGCGCGAGAAGATTATCGAGATGGGCGGCGAGGTACGCTTTGGCACACAGGTGACGGACATCACGATGCGTGCGGGACGGATCGCTGCACTCACGGTGAATGGGGCAGAGCGGATTCCCGCACGCGCGGTGTTTCTCGGCATCGGGCACTCGGCGCGTGACACGTATGCGATGCTCCATGGAGCGGGCGTGCACATGGAGGCAAAGCCGTTTGCCGTCGGGGTGCGCATCGAGCATCCGCAGGATTTCGTGGATCGGATGCAGTACGGAGCAGCGGCGGGGAGCCCATTCCTGCCGACGGCGGACTATGCCTTGACCTTTCGGGATGAGGAGGGCGGCCGTGGGGTCTACTCCTTCTGCATGTGTCCTGGCGGTCTGGTGGTCGCAGCGGCGTCGGAGGAGGGGCATCTCGTGACGAATGGGATGAGCAACTACCGCCGCGACGCAGGGACGGCGAACAGTGCCCTCCTGGTGCAGGTCACCCCCGCCGATTTCGGCGGGGCGGTGCTCGGCGGGATCGCTTTTCAGCGAGAGCTGGAGCGGCGTGCTTTTTCTGCGGGCGGCGGTGATTACCGAGCGCCCGTGCAGGCGGTGGGCGATTTTCTCAGCGGGCGGACGGGGACGAAGGATTTTGTCGTTGCTCCGACATACATGCCGGGGGTGCGTCCTGCCGCCTTGGGCACGATTCTGCCCGATGCGTGCAGTGCGTCCCTGTCACGTGCCCTGCGCCACTGGGAGCAGCGCGTGCCGGGCTTTGGTGCGGCGGATGTGCCGCTGACGGGCGTGGAGGCGCGCTCCTCTGCGCCCTGCCGCATCCTGCGCGACACGGTGACGATGCAGTCGGTCAGCACGGCGGGGCTCTACCCGATCGGTGAGGGCGCAGGCTATGCGGGCGGTATCATGAGTGCCGCACTCGACGGCATGAAAGCCGCACTTGCTTTTTTGGAGCGAATACAGTAGATTATGGTGAGGATAAAGGATATGTGACTGTGTGGGGATCCGCACATTCCGATGCACAGCAGATGATGTTGAAGATACACAGGAGGCTGTTATTGTGAGACTTTTTGGGACGGATGGCGTACGCGGCGTGGCAAATACGGAGCTTACACCGGAGCTGGCTTATCAGCTTGGACGCGCGGCGACACTCTATTTTGGGGCACATTCCAAAGTGCGCCCACGCATTCTGATCGGGCGCGATACGCGTGTCTCGGGCGAGATGTTCGAGGCGGCGCTGACGGCGGGCATCTGCTCGGCGGGCGGAGCCGCTCTCCTCGCGGGGATCGTGCCGACGCCTGCGATTGCCTATCTCGCACGTGAGCATAAGATGAACGCGGGCATTGTGATCTCGGCGTCTCACAATCCGTTCCCCGATAACGGCATCAAGTTCTTTGGCGGTGACGGCTACAAGCTGCCCGATGCCGTAGAGGACGAGCTGGAGGCTCTTGTCCGCAAGCTGCAGGACGGCGACCATGAAGCGCGTCCAACGGGAAAGGATGTCGGCGTGGTGGAGTATCGCGACGATCTCCTCAACCAGTACATCGACTATGTGGTGAGCACGTGTTCCGAGCGTTTCGACGGCATGAAGATCGTCCTCGACTGTGCGAACGGTGCAGCCTATGAGGCGATGCCGAAGGTGCTGCGCCGCCTCGGTGCCGACGTCAAGGTGATTCACGCGCTCCCGAATGGGGTGAACATCAACGACGGCTGCGGCTCGACGCATCTGGACTCCCTGCGCCGTACAGTGCTCGAACGTGGGGCGGACATCGGTATCGCTCACGACGGCGACGCGGACCGCTGCCTCTGTCTCGATGAGACGGGAGCGCTGATCGACGGGGATCATATTCTCGTTGCCTGTGCGGCGGAGATGATGCGCACGGGGCATCTGCCGCACAACACAGTCGTGACGACGGTGATGGCAAATATCGGATTCCACAAGGCAATTGCTGCGCTCGGCGGCCGCGTTGAGGTGACGGCGGTCGGCGACCGCTATGTGCTCGAGGAGATGCGCCGCGGCGGCTATACGATCGGCGGCGAGCAGTCGGGACATATCATCTTTGCAGAGCACGCGACGACGGGCGATGGGCTCATCACGGCACTGCAGGTGCTCTCGGCACTCCGTCGCAGCGGCAAGAAGGCGTCGGAGCTGAACGCGATGATGACGACCTATCCGCAGCTCCTCGTCAATGTGCGTGTCAAGAGCAAGGCGGGCTGGGAAGAGAATCCCGCCATCCGTGATGCCATCGCTGCGGGCGAGCGCACGCTCGGCAGTGAGGGGCGTGTCCTCGTGCGCCCCTCGGGCACGGAGCCGCTCATCCGCGTGATGGCGGAGGGCAGTGACCAGAAGCAGCTGGAGGAGGTCTGCACGGCGATTGCCGATGTGGTGAAGCGGGAGCAGGGGGAGGCCTGAGCGCGATGTCGCACGTCTCGGCGGTGCTTCTCGTCCTGCTTGCCGGGACGATGTGGGCGGCGAGCGGGACGGCGGCACAGGATTTTTATGCCCAGTCACATCATCTCCCTGTGGAGCTGACGCAGGTGCGGCTCTTCCTTTCGAGCGGGCTGTTCTTCCTGCTTGCGTGGTGGAGCGGCGGTCTGCAGCGCGGCGTGCGTACCCTGCGTCACAGCCCGCGCCTGCTCCTGCGCATGGCGGTGCACGGCATCCTCGGCATCATGATCGTTCAGTTCTCGTATTTCAAGGGAATTGCAGCGGGGGATGCGGCGGCGACGACGGTGATTTGTTCGACGAGTCCCGCACTGATGATCCTCTATCTCGCCGCGCGCCATCGGCGGCTGCCGCGCATGGCGGAGATGCTGACCGTGGCCGCCGCTGTGGCGGGGGTATTCCTCCTCGTGACGGGCGGCGATCTCACACGGCTCTCTGTCCCCTCGGACTGCGTGGTCTGGAGTCTTGTCTCAGGGGCGACGTTTGTCTTTGCGATGATCTATCCCGTACATCTTCTGCGGCGCTTTGACCGCTTTTTTCTGCTTGCTGTCTGCATGCTTTTCGGGGGGATTGCCCTGTTGCCGGTGACGCAGGCGATCGCAGATGTCGGCGCGTTCTTTACGGCGCAGACATGGTTCGATCTCTTTGTGATCATCGGACTTGGGACGGTGGTCGCCTTCTTTGCGTTCACTCTGGGGCTGCGCTGGCTCAGCCCGGCGGAGACGGCGATCACGGCGACGATTGAGCCGGTTGCGAGCGTTTTCTTTGCATGGCTGATCTTTGGCACGCATTTTGCCCCCGTGCAGGCGGGCGGGATTGTGCTCGTCATCCTCGCGATCCTGACGCCGAATCTCCTGCGGAAAGGGGGGTATACATGAAGATTCCTCTGCGCTATCAAATGTCGGAGTACGACTGTGGTCCGACAGCGCTGCTCGACGCGGTGAGCTATCTCTTTCCGCGTGCTGAGATCCCGCCCGAGGTCATTCGCAGCGTCATGCTCTACTCCCTCGACTGCTACGGGATGGACGGCACGGCATGCAAGGAAGGGACGTCACGCATGGCGATGATGTACCTCACGAACTGGCTCGAAGGGTTCTCACGTGCCACGCAGTTCCCCCTGACCTGCCAGTATATTGCGGGGCACAGTGTGCGCATCGATGCACACAGCCACGTCAACGATGCGCTCGTGCGCGGCGGCGTCGCGGTCGTGCGCCTCTTTTACGAGGTCGAGCACTACGCGCTTCTCACGGGCGTGACGGGGGATCGTATCCGCCTCTTTGACCCGTACTACGTGAAGGAGACAGAGCCCGCCTTTGAGCGCGAAGGCATCGAGGTGACGTGCGAACATCCGCATGAGTACAACCGCGTCGTGCCCTTTTCCTGCTTTAACCGCGAGACGAAGGAGCTGTATGCGCTCGGCCCTGTGGCATCGCGTGAGGCGGTGCTGCTCTTTGACCTGCGGACGAGACGCACGGCGGACGCGACCATCGAGTATTTTATATAGGAGAGACTGCCTTTGGCGGAGACGACAGATATCATCGAATTTAAGGATCAGCAGGAGGCGTATGCGATTCTCGGCGATCGCGACGCCTTCCTTCAGATCATGCAGGAGGACTTCTCCTGCCGTATGGTGAGCCGCGGCAACAGTATTGCGGTGACGGGGGCAGAAGCGGATGTCGCCGCAGTGCGGACGCTCATCGGCGAGCTGCTCTTCTGCCATCGGCAGGGGATGCGTCTGACGACGCATGAGGTGCACTACGGAGGACGTATGGTCCGGGCGGGACGCACGGAGGAGCTGCACGGACTCCACTCCGAGGTGCTGCTCGTGACGGCAAAGGGGCGGGAGGTACGCGCGAAGACCATCGGTCAGCGCGACTATCTCGCGGCGATCCGCCGGAATGCTGTGACGCTCGGCGTGGGGCCTGCGGGAACGGGAAAAACCTATCTCGCCGTCGTCATGGCAGTAGCGGCGCTCCGCAACCGCGAGGTCAGCCGCATCATCCTCACGCGCCCTGCGGTGGAGGCGGGGGAGCACCTCGGCTTTCTGCCGGGGGATCTGACGGAGAAGATCAATCCCTACCTGCGCCCACTCTACGATGCCCTGCAGGACATCCTCGGGGCGGAGGGCTATCAGAAGATGATGAGCCGTCAGCTGATCGAGGTAGCGCCGCTCGCCTACATGCGTGGCCGCACGCTGGAGGACGCGTTCGTCATCCTCGACGAAGCGCAGAATACGACGGGTGCGCAGATGAAGATGTTTCTCACGCGCCTCGGCTTCGGCTCGCGCATGGTCGTGACGGGTGACCTTGAGCAGGTCGATTTGCCGCGCGGTACGGTCTCCGGGCTGCGGCAGGCGTGCCAGATCCTGCGGGGTGTGAAGGGCGTCAGTGTCATTCGCCTTGAGCCGGTCGACATCATCCGCCACGAGGTCGTCACGCGGATCGTTGAGGCGTATGGTGCATGGGAAAAGAGACGGGAGAAGCACGATGGAGATCACGATCGGACGAGAGCCGGAAAATCTTGACGTACCGCAGGAAGATGTGGACGCTGTGCGTCGTGCCGTGCTGACGGTCGGAGAGCTGTACGGCGTAATGGACGCGGAGGTCAGTGTGACGCTGACGGATGATGCGCACATCCACGTGCTCAACCGTGACTATCGCGGCGTGGATCGTCCGACGGATGTCCTCTCCTTTGCCCTCACGGAGAGCGAGGAACCCGCGATCATCGACGCACCGTGCGGCGTGGTGCTCGGCGATCTCGTGATCTCGCTTGAGCGTGCGGCGGCACAGGCGGAGGAGTATGGGCACAGCTTTCTGCGGGAGCTGTCCTTTCTCACCGTGCACGGGATGCTGCACCTCCTCGGCTATGACCATATCGAGGAGGAAGATCGGCTGGAAATGGAAGAGGAACAGAGGCATGTGATGGATGTACTGGGGATTGCACGATGAGCACATATAAATCGGGATTTGTCGCCGTCGTCGGACGGCCAAACGTCGGGAAGTCCACGCTGATCAACGCGCTGATCGGGCAGAAGATCGCGATTATGAGCGACAAGCCGCAGACGACGCGCAGCCGCATCCTCTGCATCCTGACAGAGCAGGACGCACAGATCATCTTCCTCGATACGCCCGGCGTCCACAAGCCGCAGGATGCGCTTGGCAGCTATATGGCGAAGACGACGGAGGGCGCTCTGCGCGGCGTGGATGTCGTCGTCTTCGTCGTGGATGTGACGGAGAAGATGGGGGCAGGCGAGCGCTATATCCTCGCACAGCTTGCACAGGTACACGCGCCCGTCCTCCTCGCCGTGAACAAGATCGACCGCATCCCACGTGAGGAGAGCCTGCCCGTGATCGCCTCCTATGCGAAGGCGTATGATTTTGCGGCGATTGTCCCAATCTCGGCGCGCGAGGAGGAGAATCTCACGGGGCTGGTCGATGAGATCAAGGAAAAACTTCCCGAGGGGCCGCAGTACTACCCCGAGGACATGGTGACCGATCAGCCCGAGCGGCTGATCATCGCAGAACTCGTGCGTGAAAAGGTACTCGAACTGACGCGGGATGAGGTGCCTCATGCTGTTGCCGTGGACATCGAGGAGATGACGACACGCCCCAAGGGGGATGTTTTCATCCGCGCCGTGATCTACGTCGAGCGCAGCTCACAAAAGGGGATTATCATCGGGGCACGCGGCGCGCTGCTGCGGACGATCGGGCAGCGGGCACGCGCGGATATCGAGACGCTGCTCGGCGCGAAGGTCTATCTCGATCTCTGGGTCAAGGTGCGCAAGGACTGGCGCAGCAAGACAGGGGCGCTGCGCGACTTCGGCTTTGCCGAGGAGGACTGATCGCCGCGCCGGATGAGAAGGAAAGGGGGCAGAAGCGATGAGAGGCCAGCTGGGGCATATCTATCGGCGTGCGATGCGGCGCATCTCGCGCCGTTTTGTCAACGGGCTGCTTGTGCTCGTCCCCGTCGTCATCACGGCGTTCGTCATCGAATGGACGCTGCGCTTCACCGAGGGGGTACTCGGGCAGTACCTGCCGTTCTACTTTCCGGGCATGGGGATCATCACGCTCATGGCAGTGATCTATCTCGTCGGCTGGGGCTCGACGAATTGGGCGCTCGCGAAGCTGATCTCTCTCGGCGAGACGATGATCGGGACAATTCCATTCGTCAAATTTATCTATACGAGCGTCAAGCGGCTCTCCGAGGCGGTGCTCGACTCGAGCAGCAATTTCACGCACGTTGTTCATGTGCCGTACATGGGCGGACGCGCCCTCGGCTTCGTCATGGCGGATCTGCCGCCGCGCTTTCAGGAGGCGATGGGCGGCGGCTATCTCTGCGTCTTTATCCCGTGGAGCCTCAACATGACCTCGGGGACGACGCTCCTCGTGCGTGAGGAGGATGCCGTGACGATCAACATATCGAAGGAGGAGGCGCTCCAGTATATGCTGACGGCGGGTGCCGTGATGCCGATGGCGGAGCGAAAAAAGGATATCACGCAGAAAAATGTCCGCAAGACGCCTGCTGTGGCGGACGACGGATCGGAGAGGCACGCGTAGATGGCGGTCTACGGAGCGGAGGGAATCGTCCTCGGCACGCGCAGCTGGGGCGAGGCGGACAAGGTCGTGACGCTCTATACGAAGGAGCATGGGCTCGTGCGCGCGGCGGCATTTGGCTGCCGTCGTCCCCGCAGCCCACTGGCCGGAGCAATGCAGCTGTTCGTCCATGCAGATCTGCAGCTCGCGGAGGGGGCGCGCCTTGAGACGGTCAAGACGGCATCCGTACGCGCCTCCCATCATCGAATTGCGGACGATCTCGCGGCGCTCGCCTATGCGACATTTACGGCGGAGGTCGTCTGTGCATTCATGCCCGAGGGCGTAGAAGATGAGCCGTTTTTCGATGCACTCGCACAGATCATGACGGCGTTTGAGACGCGGCAGCCGCGCGTCACTGCACTCGCCGCCGTGCTGCGCACGCTGGATGCGGCAGGGCTGCAGCAGACCTATGATCACTGCCTTCACTGTGGCACTCTCATCGAGGGCGACGCGTTCTTTCACGCAGCGGAGGGTGGTACGCTCTGCGCGGACTGTGCAGGAGAGGGCGCCGTGCCGTTTTCCGCAGAGCTGCGCACGCTGCTCACGGAACTACGGCAGATTGACTGGAAGCATCCCGCGCCGCTGCGCGTCCGCGGCGGGACACTGATGGCGGCGGAGAGCATGGTGCTCGCCCATGTGCAGGAACTCGTCGGTCGGCCGCTGCGCTCATTGGCATTCCTCGCACAGATCGGATGATTTTTACGGCGATATATTTTTTTTGTTAAAATTTTAAGCTATGATGAAAAAAACGCCGTAAAAAAAAAGGAAAAGTGAAGACGACGGCGAAAGTATATCAGGTAGAGTTTTCAATGCTTTTTCTGTGCGTAGGGAAGACTGAACAAAGGGAATGGAGGGGAAGCCTGTCATGATCATGCTGACGAAGTTCAACTCCAAGACGAACAAGAAGGGCGAGTTTGTTCTCAATGCAGAGATCATCGAAAGCATCGAGGAGACACCGGATACGGTCATCACACTCACCAACGGAAAAAAGCTGATCGTCGAGGAGCCGATGGAGGAAATCGTGCGCCGCACGGTAAAGTATCGGCGTGCGCTCTATCAAAATTAGTTGGCGAATTTCTATTCCTTTGCTATAATGAAAGAACAGTGTTCTTCTATGCGGCAAGGGAGTGCCCCGGTGTGGAGCCGCTGCGGCTTCGTAGTCATTTTTAGGGAGGGAATTTACTCATGGCGGAGGAAAAGGAAGAGCAGGTAGCAGAACAGCCGAAGCAGAAATCACCGATGTTGATGATGATCGTCGTGGTGGTTGTGGCGGTTCTCGTTGCAGTGGCAGCAGCCGGAGGGATCTCATACTACATCTTCTCACAGGCGGAGTCCCCGTCTCATGCGGAGGATGGAGGCAGCAGCAAGGCGAGCCATGATCCGGGCGTGTTCTACAAGCTCGGCGATCCGAAGGAAGGCATCCTCGTCAATGTCGGCGGCGGGCGTTCCGGCAAGTTCCTCAAGGCGGGCATTGTCATGGAACTCAATCCCGGCAAGTCCGATGTGGTGAAGGACGGCAAGGTCAACCCTGTCGCGGAGACGAAGATTCTCGACACGACGATGCAGTTCCTGCGTGCTGCGCCGCTTGAGGAGTTCGACGCAACCAAACAGGATGCGTTGAAGAAGCAGCTGAAAGATGCCCTGAATGACCGCCTTGGACAGGGATCGGTCTACGATGTTTACATCACGAGCTTCCTGCTGCAGTAAGTTCGATGAAGTGCTGCACAAAGGGAAGGGGGAAGAGTCTTGGCTGAGGACGTACTGTCTCAATCCGAAATAGACAAGCTTCTTTCGGCACTTTCGGATGGCTCGGTTTCCGCCGAGGAAGTCAAGGCGGAGGAAGAGGAACGCAAGGTCAAGGTCTACGACTTCAAACGGCCGGACAAGTTCTCCAAGGATCAGATGCGGACACTGTTCATGCTGCATGAGAGTTTTTCGCGTCTCCTGAATACCTATCTGTCGGCGAGCCTGCGCACGATGATCGACATCGAGGTGCTGTCCGTCGAGCAGATGACGTATCAGGAATTCGTTCAATCCATGGCGAACCCGTCCGTGATCGGCATCCTTGCACTGCCGCCGCTGAAGGGAAACATCATCATCGAGCTCAGTACGGACATTTCGCTTGCCTACATCGACCGTATCTTTGGTGGTGAGGGCAGGCCGGGCGTGAAGCCCCGTGTGCTGACGGATATTGAGGCGGCGGTGATGCGCCGGTTCATCGATACGGTGACGAACTATTTCCGAGAGGCGTGGAGCAACGTCGTGGAGTTCCGTCCGAACTTCGAGACGATGGAGACGAATCCACAGTTTGCCCAGATCGTTCCGCCGAGCGATATGGTCGTGCTCATCACGATCCATATCAAGATGGGCGAGGTCGAGGGCATGATGAACATCTGTATCCCATATCTGGTGCTCGAACCGGTGATGCCGAAGCTGACGACATCGTTCTGGGTGGCGTCCTCCATGGATCGTGAGAGCTCGCCGGAGCAGGTCGCGGAACTGCAGCGCAAGATTGAGCGCACCTCCGTGCCGTTCACAGTGCAGCTCGGTGAGATCCACGTGACAATCAACGAGTTCCTGACCCTTGGGTTTGGTGATGTTCTCCAGCTCGATACCCTGACAAAGGATGAGCTGGTCTGCTATGTCGGGTCGAATCCAAAGTTCCTCGCGCGTCCGGGTACGGCCGGAAAGCGCATGGCCGTACAGATTTCCGGGATTATAGAAGGGGAGGACGACGCGAATGAGTGACGATATGATCTCACAGGAGGAGATAGACGCCCTCCTGAGCGGTGGAGGCGGCGATGATGCGCCTGCGGATGACGCGGCAGCCTCGGACGACGCATCTGCTGCAGGTGCGGCTCCCACCGGAGATACGATAACGGATATGGAGCGGGATGCCCTCGGTGAGATCGGCAACATCTCCATGGGCGGCGCGGCGACGACACTCTCCGTCCTCCTTGGACGCAAGGTGTCGATCACAACGCCGACAGTCTCCATCTCCAACATGAGCCAGCTGAAGGAGAAGTACCCCATCCCCTTCCTTGTGGTTGAGGTCGGCTACAGCATCGGCATCGAGGGAAACAATGTCCTCTGTATCCAAGCAAAGGACGCGGCGATCATTGCCGATCTGATGATGGGCAATGACGGGACAAACCCCGACGAAGAACTCAGCGAGATCCACATGAGTGCGGTCAGCGAGTCCATGAATCAGATGATGGGCAGCGTTGCGACCTCGCTCTCCTCGATGTTCAACAAGAAGGTGGATATTACTCCGCCCGTTGTGACGCTTGTCGATCTCGGGACGGAGGAAGTCGTTTCAAAGCTGCTCGACAAGGCGGATCCCATCGTGCAGGCATCGTTCCGCATGGAGGTAGATGGTCTCATCGACAGTGAGATCATGCAGCTGCTGCCGCTCGATGTTGCACGTGAGATGGTCGATGCGCTGATGAACCAGCAGCCCGATGTTGACGATGAGGAAGAAGCCATCGCAGCCGCTGCGGCATCGCCGCCGGCGGCACCTGCCGCAGCACCCGCTTCGGCACCGGCAGCAGCCGCTGCGGCGCCGGCAAGTAATGGATATGGAGCACAGCCTATGCAGCCACATGTCGCATCGAATGTCCCCGTACAGTCTGCGCAGTTTACGCCGCTCAGCACGGTACCGGTACAGGTCAATGATGCCAATATCGGCCTGATCCTCGACGTACCTTTGCAGGTCAATGTCGAACTCGGCCGCACAAAGAAGTCCATCAAGGAGATCCTCGATCTGACGAAAGGGTCGATCGTGGAGCTTGATAAACTTGCCGGAGAACCCGTTGACATCATGGTCAACGGAAAGTATCTGGCAAAGGGGGAAGTTGTTGTCATCGACGAGAACTTCGGCGTCCGAATCACGGAGATTGTCAGCCCGCTTGAGCGTGCGGCACGTCTCCAGTGACGGAAAGAATGTCTTGAAGAAGTACGGACAGCCGCGCTGATCCGTATTTCCCGGGGAATTGCGGCATAGTTATGCAATTTGCCGGAAAGAGAAGTGTAGAAAGTCCTTGTCACCGAAGGCATATTTCGCTATAATGAGAGCGATTTAGGAAGCACCGCTGTGTGCAGGTAATGCCCTTGGGAATAGGGGATGTTCTGTCGGATTAAGGAGAGATGAGAAAATGGCAACTCGCGTTCTGGTCGTTGATGATGCAGCTTTTATGCGAATGATGGTGAAGGACATCCTGTCGAAGAACGGTTATGAGATCGTTGGTGAGGCAGAGAACGGCATGAAGGCACTGGAGAAGTACCAGGAACTCAAGCCGGACCTCGTGACAATGGATATTACGATGCCGGAGATGGATGGCATCACGGCAGTCAAGGAGATCAAGAAGGTCGATCCGGGCGCCAAGGTCGTTATGTGCAGCGCAATGGGACAGCAGGCCATGGTTATCGAGGCCATCCAGGCGGGTGCGCGCGACTTCATCGTGAAGCCGTTCCAGGCAGACCGCGTTCTGGAGGCAATTCGCAAAGCCGTCGGCTGATGCGTGCGTGGATATTGACTCTGTCCTTGCTGCTCGGATGCGTGCTCTTTGCTCTATGTACAGGGGATGTGTCTGCCGCAGGTGAGACGGGCGGCGGATATTTAGCCGGATATCAAGAGGCTGACCCGCGCCCGTCGGCCGTATCATGGTGGTCGACGGTCGCCTATGTGGTCAGCCTTTTTGCTGTCTTTGCATTCGTGGTCATCCTCGCCTATCTCGTCGCACGCGCTTTTGGCAAGAGCTCCATGCGCACGCTTGCGGCGCGCGGCGGACAGGTCTACTTACAGCTGCCGCTTGGTCCGAATCGCTCGGTCTGCGTGGTGGAACTCTTCGGGCGTGTCTTCGTGCTCGGTGTGACGGATGCCAACATCCGTCTGATCACGGAGATCGACGACCCCGAGACACTTGAGGAGATCCGCCATGCCGCTCCGATGGAGGGCGGCGTATTCAGCGAGCAGTTCGGATCTCTTTCGGATTTCGTACAGAAAATCCCGCCGCTTTTCCGAAAGTAGGCGGACAGAGAGGAATGGGGGAAGGGAATTGGGGCGCATTTTTCCGATCTTGGGTGCTGCGGCGTTCCTGCTCTTCGGTGTGGGGCAGGCATCTGCCGCCCCGCTGATCCCGACGGTCAACGTCGGGGTCGGTACGTCCAACAATCCGCAGGATGTTGCGACCAGTATGCAGGTGCTCGCTGTACTCACGGTCATGTCGCTTGCGCCCGCGATCTTTGTCATGACGACGTCCTTTGTCCGCATCGTTGTGGTCATCGGCTTCCTGCGCAATGCGCTCTCGACACAGAATGTGCCGCCGAATCAGGTGGTCATTGCTCTGTCACTGTTTCTGACGTTCTACATCATGGCACCCTACTGGGGACAGGCAAACGAGAACGGCATACAGCCCTATCTCGAGGGGCAGATTACACAGGAGCAGGCACTGGAGAACATCGTGGACCCGATGCGCGAGTTCATGCTGCGTCAGACGCGGGAGTCTGATCTCGCACTCTTTGTCAACCTGTCGGATGCGCCGCGTCCCGATGGCCCGGAGGATGTGTCGACGTTTACACTCATCCCTGCGTTCATCATCAGTGAGCTCAAGACGGCATTCCAGATCGGCTTTATGATCTACATTCCGTTTATCGTCATTGATATGATCGTCGCGAGTACCCTCATGTCCATGGGTATGATGATGCTGCCGCCGGTCATGATCTCCCTGCCGTTTAAGATTCTGCTGTTCGTTATGGTCGATGGGTGGCATCTCTTGATACAGTCGCTCATCATGAGTTTCCGCTGATGGGGAGGCGCTGATATGTCCGGAGATTTGGTCATTCAGCTCGCACAGGAAGCTCTCATGATCGTCCTTCTGGTCTCTGCCCCGATGCTCGGGCTCGGTCTGATCGTCGGCCTATTGGTGGCGGTGTTTCAGGCGACGACGTCGATTCAGGAGCAGACGCTGGCGTTCATTCCGAAGATTATTGCGGTGTTTGTCGCCATTCTGATCTTTGGCCCTTGGATGCTGCGCATCATGGTGGAGTATGTATCGAACGTCTTTATCAACCTCCCCATGTACCTGCGATGAGGAGGGCGGCACATGGATCTGTATGAGCTGCTTCAGGGGCATATCGCCGTATTCCTGCTGATGCTTGTACGGGTCAGCGGGATTTTCCTCATATCCCCATTCTTTGGCAGTATGAACATCTCCATCTATTTTCGCGTAGGTACGGCACTCGCCATCACGATCCTGCTCTTTCCGGTGGTGGATGGGCTGGGAACGCCCTACGTCCCGGAGAATGTCATCATGTTCGGCGTGACTGCCCTCGGTGAACTCTTTATCGGTTGGCTGATCGGCTTCGTGGCGTATATCTCCTTTGCCGCAATCACGATGGCGGGTAAGGTCATGGATATGCAGGTGGGGTTTGCCATCGTCAATGTTGTCGACCCGACTTCCGGTCAGCAGATACCGCTTATCGGAAGTTTTCTTTATAATTTGGCGGTGATCGTTCTCCTTGCGACGAACGGACATCACATGATTCTGGCAGCGCTCGTTGAGAGCTTTCGCGTTGTTCCCATCGCAGGGATGGAGGGAAATCTGTCGCTGGCGATGCTCATGGCAAACTTCACGGGCACAATTTTCCTCACGGGCATGAAGATCGCCATGCCGATCACTTTCGCCATTCTTCTCACGAATGTGGGGCTCGGCATCCTCTCGCGTACGATGCCGCAGATGAACATCTTTGTTGTCGGCATTCCGATGCAGCTGATGATCGGCATCACCGTTCTCTCGATGATCATTCCGTTCTATGTCTTATTCCTGGATGTGCTGTTCAATGAAATGTATGGAAATATATCACTTGCGATACGCGCCCTCCAATAGGGCGACGTTCGTCTTTGACCTCCAGCGTTTCGCAGGCGGGGAAAAGACGGAAGAGCCGACGGCGAAAAAACGCGCCGACGCGCGAAAGAAGGGGCAGGTCGGACGCAGCCAGGAGCTGAACACGGCATTTGTACTGCTCGTGGGGTTCTTTACACTGAAGCTCCTGTGGGACTCCATCTATCTTTCGATTGCATCCTATACCACGTATGTGTTCACGAATCTGAACCAGAGCGTCGATACCGAGAACATCATTCACATCTTTATCGGCATCATTGTTGTGCTCGCCAAGACCGCTTTTCCCATCATGTTTGCGATCATGCTGATCGGCTTAGCGATCAATTTCTTTCAGGTCGGGCTCAATTTCAACACGGAGTCCATTGAGTTCAAACTGGACAAGTTGAATCCAATCAACGGCTTCGGGCGCATCTTCTCCAAGCGTTCGCTTGTTGAGCTGGCGAAGTCATTTTTCAAGATTCTCGTCATTGGATTTTTCCTCTACCGCTTCATCCATGAACAGATTCTGGCGATGCCGCAGTTCATGTTCTTTGACCTGACGACAAGCCTTGCGCTCGTTGCGGAGATCATCTTCCAGATGGCGTTCATCGTCATCGGTGTCATCATGATTATGGCACTTATGGACTACGGCTACCAGAAGTGGCAGACAACGCAGGATCTCAAGATGACCAAGCAGGAAGTCAAGGATGAGATGAAGCAGTCCGAAGGCGACCCACAGATCAAGGGAAAGATCCGCCAGAAGCAGCGGCAGATGGCGATGGCGCGCATGATGAAGGAAGTGCCGAAGGCGGATGTTATCGTCACAAACCCGACCCACTATGCGATTGCACTCTCCTATCAACAGGGGATGTCGGCTCCGCTGGTCGTTGCGAAGGGGCAGGATCTTGTCGCGCAGCGCATCAAGGAGATCGCACGTGAGGCGCGTGTCCCGATTATCGAGAACAAGCCACTCGCGCGTGCCATCTATGCGGCAGTGCAGATTGGCGATGCGATTCCACAGGAGCTCTATCAGGCGGTTGCTGAGGTACTGGCATACGTCTACCGCCTGAAGCATGCACGACGCGGAGCGTAAGAAAATCGGTGAAAGCAGAATAAACTTCTGCGCCAATCGGACAGACTATGACATGCCTGCACAATCGGTGCTCTAAGAACACATTTATCATTTGACGAGATTTCAATATTTGATATAATGTTATATGGTGGATCATATATCCACGTAAGGGAAACGGGAACAAGGGGAGTGAGTAAGAGCATGGCAGCACCGCAGACCGGCAGTGTAAATCCTCTTTCGTCCGGCAGTTTCATACAGCGATACAGCGATGTTCTGATCGCCGTCGCCATCGTGACGATCGTCATCATGATGATTATTCCGCTGCCGACGGTCTTATTGGATGTCCTGATCTGTCTCAATATCACCATTGCATTGCTCGTCGTCATGTCGGCGATCTACAATGTGGAGGCACTGGATCTATCCGTCTTTCCATCGCTTCTCCTCATTACGACGCTTTTTCGGCTGGCACTGAATATCTCGTCAACGCGTCTGATTCTGCTCAATGCGAACGCCGGTGAGGTCATCACAGCATTCGGAAATTTCGTTGTCGGCGGTAATGCGGTCGTCGGCTTTATCGTGTTCGTCATCCTCGTCATTGTGAACTTCATCGTTATCACGAAGGGCTCGGAACGTGTTGCCGAGGTGTCGGCGCGTTTCACCCTCGATGCGATGCCAGGCAAACAGATGGCGATCGACGCGGATCTCAACCAAGGGGCGATTACGGATGCGGAGGCGAAGCGCCGCCGCGAGAAGGTGCAGCGCGAGTCGGACTTCTTCGGCGCAATGGACGGTGCATCGAAGTTTGTCAAGGGCGATGCTATCGCCGCGATTGTTATCATGATGATTAACATCGGCGGCGGTTTTGTCATTGGTATGCTCCAGCGCGATATGGATGCGGCACAGGCACTCCAGACCTATACGCTGCTGACTGTCGGTGAGGGACTCGTCGCACAGATCCCCGCACTCCTCATCTCGACGGCGACCGGTATCATCGTCACGCGCTCGGCGGCAGAGGGGAACCTCGGCGGTGATCTCGTCAAGCAGCTCTTCCGCAACGCACGTATCTTTATGATTCTCACGGGCGTGCTCCTCTTCCTCGCGATTATGCCGGGGCTGCCGGGCATTCCGTTCTTTACCCTCGCGGCACTCTGCGGCTTTATCGCATGGAATCTCCATCGCGGACAGGCGGTGGAGCAGGAAGTCCAGCAGGTCGAGCAGAAAGCCAAGGCGAAGAAGGAAGCAACGACGCCCGAGAATATCGTCTCGCTCCTGCAGGTTGATCCGATGGAGCTCGAGATCGGCTACAGCCTTATCCCGCTCGTCGATACGGGGCAGGGCGGCGATCTCCTCGACCGCATCGTCATGATTCGCCGTCAATGTGCGCTGGAGCTCGGACTCGTCGTGCCGACCAT
>ERZ772979.334-NODE-334-length-35487-cov-25.507705_pt1 | contig 35487 bp, 30 predicted proteins | sample MGYA00511130_ERZ772979 | MGnify/ENA primary metagenome ERZ772979 (study PRJEB29015, sample SAMEA2738103) | human oral metagenome | biome: human oral; feature: human-associated habitat; material: saliva | place: China | collected 2186 ...
GCAAGGTGATTTTTTTGTATAACTTTCGTTGCCGCACCCGCATAGCGGGTGGTTTTATGATTCGCGACTACGTCGCGAACCAGTCTAAAGACAATAATAAAAGCCGAGCTAATTCTAAGAATTAAAGCTCGGCTTTTTTCATAGGTAGTATAAAAATATAATTACTTATAAATTATGATTTTACTGACTTTATCGCCTTTTTGTTCAAATTGTATTCCGTGCATCATATCAGTCCGATAGCGATATTTCCCATAAAACCATCGATTGTTAGAATCCACTAAATCAGGTCTACCATATACATTGAGAACTTTTCGCATGGAATCGCCTACGGCAATACCTCTATGTGTGACGGCATCACGATTCTCAATCATCATATATGTAACGATTGGCCCTACACCATCCATTTTTAAATTTCCAAATGTAACACCACCATAGGTAAGTCCTCTACTAGTCTCTTTAGTTGGTTGACCTAGACTAGCTTTCACGCTATCAAATGTATTGCCTAAAGAAACTCCAAGAATCATCATATCCTCTTCTGGCAAGGTATCCCCTACAATTTGTCCACCCGCATAATGAGTGTATTGCTCAGCTTTTGGCCAATCATTAGACTGTTTTGCTGCATTTGTTTCAAGACGGTCCCAAGTTTTACTCAGCCAACTTGCATCTGCCATATAACTATAACCACTTACCACTTGCATGCCTATAACAAGCCCCATAATTATAAGTTTCCTTTTCATAGCCTCTCTCCTAAACGTTCTGATAAACAACTCAAACTAGTAATTTTATATAATACTGTCTAAAAGCTGATGACATATCATGCTAATGATTGCCAGTAGCACTGGTCCTATAATAATACAAGCTAGCATTATAATCGTGCCATATATGAGCAAACATAACTTTATAAAAAACTCTATGCTATAAAAGATAAGCACCCCTACGTGGGATTGCTCTTTCAAAGAAACGAACCAATCTTTTACTCCATAATATACCTTAGGCGTATCAAATGCGGGGTATAGCTTTTTACACCACAAAATAAGCCACGGCAAAATCCAAATATTTCCAAATGTAAATATTAATACGGGAAGATAATGCCCTAATGGATATGCTTCTAATACATATCGATCATAGAGTAATTCATAGAAAACCCAAATAGAGACTCCCCAAATAAACAAAAGTATAAGTTTTAACAAGAGCCCAAAAACAAGTTTAATTATCCATCTGAGTCTATCCACTATTTTAACTATTCCAGTATTATTCATAAGCTATCACGGCTCATCATCATAGGTAATGCCATATGCTTTTTGATAGAGCAAATTAGGCAATTTATATTTTTCATCACCAAATTCAGCAGGTAGAATCATAGCTTTTAGATTTTCTGCATAGATTCGTTGTTGGCGATTCTGCCCATTATTGTAATAGGTACCACCATCATTAACGGTTCCAGTGATTCCTGAGTTCCCTTGTTTTGTACGCCAAATAGAGATATACGGTATCTTATTGCCTTGTTTTAAAGCTTGATCATGAGCATTAATTAAATGGCGCAAAGAACGATCCATTTGGTAATCGTATTGTACTGAAAGTCCTTGAATCATATTAGCAGCAGGCATAGAAACATAGATGACCGCTTCGATACGACGATGACCATTCGGTGCCGATACAGGCTTAACAGATGAAAGGTCCAAATATTTTCCATCCCCTCGTCCAGAGTCAGCACTCGAATCGATGTGCTCAAATCGCTCTGAGTTTAATAAGTCAGCCTGTGCTACGGCTTGACCTTTCATAGGCAATATGAGGCAGGCTAATAACCATAGTGAAAGTAAATATATGCGTTTCATCGTCCACCTCACTGTACAACAATATCATCAAAATACTGCTGATAGGCAGCCATAAACATAGCCTCTGCTATACCATACATAATGGTATTATTTCGCTTGAGTGGGAACTTGCGCATATCATTTCGATACTGCATTTGCTGTGCTGCCCCATCGAATGAATATTTTGCCACAGCTACGTCCACTAGAGATAAGCCAGATTTACTTTCACTAGCCTCAATCAAAGCCAACGTAGACGGGCTTGGATTCATCATATGAGACGAATGGATTAAGGTAGCTAGAGAATAGTTTGTATCATAATCCACAGTAAGTTGTTTCTCTTCAATCGTAGATTGGTAATCTGTATCTATTACGACATAATAGGTACCACGCAAAGAATATTGTGGGGGTGCATAATGAGTCGCCTCAATAGAATAGGTGTTCAAATAGATATATAAACCACCGCGCTCCATCGTAGGATTCATCGCCTGAACATGAACTAATTTGAACTGTGGCGATGTCTGTAATTCTTGTAATGTGATTGCCTCTGTGGGCATGGTGAAAGCCAGCAACACAAGGGCTAGCATTAAAATACGTTGAACCATAAAAACCTCTTTCAAACTAAATAGTCAAATACAGCTTATTTACTTAACAGCTTAACCCATTCCATATACCATGGAATAAAGATGGAACTATTTTCAAGTCTCTCCTTATATGCCCCTTCTTCCCGCCATTGTGGCTCTTTTCGTAACTTTGCCGCATCATCAAAGCCTACGTATTCAATCATATCTCTTAGCTGCTTATGCGTATACGATATTTTACTTTTATCATAATTAATACGATAACTGTAATAGTATACAGAATCTTTCACAACATGACGAAGATAGGATTCACGATTGGGCTTATAGGCATCAACTAAAGAACCAGGAATTCCGTTATTCCACACTACGGCGTACTGTGTAGGTGTATCCAAATCATTATATTTATGTAAATAATATATTATTGGAACCTTAATCAGCGTGTTATCTGTCTCTTTGCTCATAATTGCGCTACGTATTACCCGTATTTTAACCCCTGTATCCTCATAAGTTCTCACCTCATGTCTCTCATTTTCTACGGCTTCACTGACTAACTTAGCCGTCTTAGGAATGCGATAGTGAAAGTTCCCCCAATGCTCAATCTGACTGTAATTATCTAATCCAGATAAGGATTCTATGGATGGAATAATATAATTACTCATCACCACTTCAGGTGCTTGATCTTGATATGGATCTTCTGTATTAACCCATCCCCCATAAGTAACTCCATACGTTGTCTTTGTATCATCCGGAGTGAATTCCGTATACATTATACGAGAATTGTTTGACATGAACTTCCAAGATGCATTCCTCAACCCTGGATAATTATATTTTCCTTCACCTTCAGCATATTTACTAAGCTCTTTACCATGAGGTGGTCCTACTACTAAAAACGAACTGAGACTACGAACGGCAAATAATGGCCCTTTTCCAGGCTCAGTTTCTATCACATCACCACGGAAGCTAACATTTGGTACGGATAATCTGATATTTTTATCCCCTTCATGAATCAATACCACTGTAGACTGCGAATAATCTGCAAGCTCCAAAGCCTTAGAAAAACCAGGATGTTCCAGATTTAGCTTATCAAGCGTAGATGGCGGATTTTTAGGATTCGATTTTGCAAATTGACTATATGACTCTGCCTCTTGCTCCGCTACTTTATTAATATGCCGATAATTCTCATACGCATTGGCAGGAATTCTCGCATCTGCTCCAGGCATAGGCGGCTGTCCGGCTGGCACTTCGATCTGTACAGCACTTACATTTATGGTGAAAGCAGTTGCTACTGCCATCATAATTACACTTTTACGTAACATAAAACCCTCTCTTTTTCTTCTCTCACATTACAACAAAATAAGCACAACCTTATTAGCATAAGTATACTATGCAAACAAGGTCGTGCCTATTATTAATAATTTTATAATTCAGCATATATAAGTTTTTTGTATATATTTAGTATTTATGGGTTTATCTCAATTTGACGATATATATCTTTATCCCTATAATATAAGTAGATAGTCAGACGAGTAGTGACGTCAGGCTCATCTCTAAACTAAATGAAACATGTAGAAATGGCCTTTTCGTTTTATCTAATTTCCGAAGAAACGAAGGGCTATTTTGCTATTTCTAGACAAATAAGCGCCACAAGTGCTCCAAAGGATATCATGACTGATAAAATCCCAAGGATAATCATAATGATTTTATAACCACTCATAAGCAACCCTCCCTTCAAAAACGAAGAGAGGCCCAACCTCATCTAACTATCCTAAGTCTATTATAGAACGAACTAATATACGATACAATAAGGAACGAATAATAGAGATATACAGATAAATGCACAGAAAAAGCCTGTTAACAACAGGCTTTTTTTAGTTTCTAAAAATATAATTCCTATTTATACAAACTTGCTATAACTAGCAAAACAATTACTATCTTTTTTCACTTTCATCGAAATGAGAGCCATATGTATAAAAATAAACATATTCCGCCACATAGTATCGATCTGAAGTGAATATTCCGCCACATAGTATCGATCTGAAGTGAATTTTACATCCACAAAACGATTATCATCTTTTGAAAGTGGTCCTTTAGTAACTAACTTACCATTATAGTCAAAAACCCCTGCACCTTGAACATTAATCTTAACTCCTGAATTGCGGTGTTTACGAACATGAATCAATGCCAACCAATCTTCAGATAGAATATTAGGATATAAAGCCTTTATTTCACGCTGATATGTTAAAAAATTATAATTTTTATCATAGGCAAAAATTGCTCTTATACTAAATATTTGACCATTCTTTTTTACTTCATAAAATTCAGATTCCACCTCTTGTTGTCTTGACTCATTAGTCTTAATATTTGCATAATTTTTGTTAACATATACAGACTTATCCTGATTACTATAAACCTTAATATAGTTATCTTTATCCTGCAAATCTACAAAGGATATGGCGGATAAATTTAATGGAATCAAGATTACAGTTAAAATTAATAATGCTACACGAAACATAGAACCTCCTCGTCATAATAAAACCAATACTATATAAACATATTAATAACAAGGGATAAAAAACTCTAAGAGTTTAAACAAACTAAAATATTAATATTATACCTTTCTCCATCGCTCACACAAACTCCTCTTTGTATTTTCTCCAGTTTTTATGGATAATTAAACTATACTTGATATATGCCCCGCAAGTAGGTAAGGGTGATTTAGTATGTGTCTCTAACTAGTTTGTAGTTTAGGAGGTGGCATATGGATTCTTTAACTATTATATGGGTTATCGTTTGTGCCTATTTATTACTGAATTTATTGGTCGGCGTGTATTGTCATATTCGTGTAAAAGATAGTACTGACTATCTACTCGCAGGTCGTCGTATTGGGGTTCTTATGACGGCAGGCACATTAGCAGCTACGGAGATCGGTGGCGGGAGTACCGTTGGTGTAGCCGCAAAAGCGTATGGTTCTTGGGGTTTATCTGCAGGTTGGTACGTAGTCTCTGCAGGGATTGGGGTTATTCTCGTTGCTTTCATCGCACCGCTTTTACGTCGTGCTATGGCAACAACAGTGCCAGAGATCATCGGTCGTCGCTTCGGTGGCTCTAGTCATCTCATTACATCGATTCTCTCTATGCTCGCAACCATTACACTTGCAGGCGTACAGATTACAGCGACAGCAACGATTATTAGCGTTCTCACCGGGCTTTCAACAGAGCTCGCCATCCTCATCTGCGGTGCGGTTCTCGTAATTTACACCATGTCCGGTGGCATGTGGAGCGTAACGATGACGGACGTTATCCATTTCTTCGTTCTCGTTGGGGGCTTCTCCCTCGCTGTGCCGTTCGTATTGCACAATGTGGGCGGCTGGGAATCAGTAGTAGCTAAATTACCACCTGAACAGCTTGGCTTTACAAAGGTTGGTTGGAAAACTATCATAGGCCTTATTATCATGTACTTCATGACCTTCTCCACCGGCCAAGAGTCCGTACAACGGTACTTCGCCGCGAAGGACGAAAAAACAGCCGTTCTTGGTTCCATCATTTGTGGTATTATCATGGCTCTATTTGCCTTCGTTCCTGCCGTGTTAGGCCTCGTAGCATTAGCTGAGTTTCCAAACATCGAAGCGAACAACGCGGTGGCAACGGTAGCACTTAACCTCATGCCTCCAATAATGGCAGGCTTCGTTATGGCCGCTGTCGTATCGGCAACGCTTTCATCAGGCGCAGGCGACCTATTAGGCGCCGCTACTGTATTTACCAAGGATATTGTAGAACATCATTTTGGTAAAAGCCTCACTGATGCTCAGCTCACTAAATATAGCCGTTTATGCGTGCTATTCCTCGGCATCATCGCCATCGTTATCTCCCTTGTAAGCAAAGCCATCATTCCGATGCTCGTATTTGCTTTTACAATGAGATCCGCTGGCCCATTCGCCGCATTCCTACTAGGCCTCACTTGGAAAAATGCAACAGCTGGCGCTGGCATTTGGTCCATCGTGCTCGGCTCCATCGCAGGCGTGTACTGGGAATTCGTGGGCAACCCATACGGCATCATGTCCATCATCTTTGGTTCCATTGTCAGCCTCATCGTCTTTGTGGCTGTGGTGTTCATTGAAAGATCCATGGGCAAACCACCGGCTCCACCGGCGATTCCTGACGACTTGAAAGAATGATATAAAAGAAGCGTATAAAAGAACACACTAAAAAAACTCCTATCGGTTAAACCAATAGGAGTTTTCCTTATTTTACAAGACCTCAACACATTACGTATTATACACATATTCATCACAATTTGACGATATATCATAACCTTACTATAATATAAGTAGATAGTCAGACGAGTAGCTGCGTCAGGCTCATCTCTACTTACATAAAAACATGAAGAAATGGCCTTTTCGTTTTATACTAATCTCCAGATTAGTGGAAATGAAGGGCTATTTGTCTTTTGTGAGACAAATAAGCGCTATTAATGCTCCAAAAGCAATAACTACTGTTATTACCTGTAATAAGAGCATGATTATTTCATAATCACTCATAGGCTTATCCCTCCCTTCGATGACGAAGAGAGGCCCAACCTCATCTAACTATCCTAAGTCTATTATAGAACGAACTAATATACGATACAATAAGGAACGAATAATAGAAATATATAGATAAATACAGTAAAGACCGTACCCCAAGGTACGGTCTTTTTCTTATTTCTTTACTCTTTTATTACTAGCATGTCTTAGTTGCTTGGCATTTCCGAAGTCTAAGTATTCCATTATATTACGTAGTTCAATATGACTATACTTATTTTTACCATCTTCATAGGTAAGGAAAATATAATATTCATACTTATCATCTGTTATCAGTTGGTAAATACGGGATTTCTTACCCGGATTATATTGATCTAGAAGATAAGAAGGAACACCATTATTCCATACTAAAGCTGCTTGAAGAGGTATATCTTTCAATAATGTTGGATTCTTTTTATAGAAAAAATGATCAAAAACAGTCTGGCTATACAAACGTATAGGCTCTTCTTTACTAACTAAAGAACTTCGTGCAACGACGAGTTTCATACCATCCCCAACATATACGCGACCTTGAAAATCATCGCTTTTATCCACAATATCTAAAGTCATTCCCTTAGGTAGTCGATAGGTAAGATTGTCCCATGTAATAGTATCACTAGTATTATCTAAATTCTCTAATGGTTGAATAGAAGGAATTACAAAATTAGCCATTGTAGATTCTAACTTTTTTGTAACGGGCTGATTTTTATAGCCTAAAAATGCCATATACGTCTGATTTGGGTATTTATCAAAAGTAACAGCAGCATACATTACAGGCAGATTCCCATTCACATATTTCTCTCTTATTCCCCAGTAGCCTTTACTAATGCCTGGATAGATAAATTCCCCTTGTCGTTGAGCATTTTTATTAAATCCTGAATCTTCAACTCGTTCATTAGCACCTACTAGCCCCGCAATAGCATGACAATCAAAAATATACGAGCCTTTACCCTTTTTATCCAAGTCCTCAAAATAACTTTCTACCACGGAAATAGGTAATGTCACTTTAGCCTTATAGTCACCTTCGTGCAATAAAATTACAGTGGATTCATGCGTAATTAAATCCAAATACTTCGCATAGGCTTTTTTTAATTGCTCTGCTTGCTCTGCAGTACCTTTCTTCTCAAGAACCTCACCATCAATCCGCTTATTATACTCTTCAATTTTCTTAATGTGATCAGCAGTGGTAATATTACGAGTCTTATCATAGCGATAGTTCTGATACGCATTATCTGGAATACTTGCATCAGCCTCTGGTACAGGCGGTTGCCCTTCAGGAACAGTATATTGCGCCGCATCAATAGGCATGGTGAAAGCAACTGTCACAGCCAAGCTCAACAAAATACTTTTTAGTTTCATATACACCTCTCAAACAATAATAGGCACGTTCTCTCATTAGTATAAGTATACTATATCCTCGAGAACGTGCCTATGTATGGTCCAAGCGTAAAGCTTAGCTATTATATAACTTATGTGACTATTATAAATACTACAATTACTGTAATTTTTGTAACGCTGCTTTAATTTCGTTTACTTCAGCCCGTAGTTCTTCGTTGTCTGCACGCAGTGATGCATTGTCAGCTTGTAGGTCTTTGATTTGTTTCGCCATTTCAAAGCGGCTTGTTTTGAGTGTCGGATCTTGTTCACCCACTTTGAAAGAAGCACCGATGTTAAACATGCTTTCACCACCAACGGTAACGCCAGCGTGAACCATGGAGTTTTCGTTCGGCTGATAGGACGCACCGATAGCACCAGCCGTGGAGTGTTTATAGTGTCCCAAGCTAGTGGCAAAGGACCATTTATCGTTTGGATTGTAGTCGAGATAATGGAGGCCCGCTAGTGCCGCAGAGGCAGCGCCCACCTTGGAGACTTGACGATCCGTATAGGACTTGGCATTGTTGAGCACCTTATCCCCAATATTTACGGTATTATTTTCAAGCGTGGAAATGCGATTCGTATTGTTATCGACCTGCGTTTTCACCTCGTGCAACTGACTGCCGTTAATGACCTCCGTAGAGGTTTTAGAAACCTCGCCCTTAGACACATTTACGATTTTATTATTCCCATTATCTAGGCCTTTGTTAGTGAGAGACACCGTTTTCTCATTATCATGGTCCCCATCGGTAGTCGTGATGGTCACCCCATTATATCCATAATTCGTATTGTATTCAGTGCTGTTCTCATTATCATAGTGCACAATCTTTGTGCCATCTGTGCTAAGCTCAGACTTATCACCACTTTGAATATTGGTCATGGTAAAAATTTTAGGCTCCATCTGTGCCATATAGTTGTTATCTTTTCGATCGAGGATAGCCAAGCCATAGTCCTTCACCCAGACAAGCTCATGCGTGCCATTATACATATCAAAGTGATCAGCTCCAATATGAGCATGACGATCATCAGGATGGCCCGCATTTGCTTCTACCGTATCACTAATAGATATACCATCAGATTCAATGCGAATACCATGGTTAATATCCCCACCAGTACCTATAAACGTGCCCTGATATGTAGGATAATTCGTCGCAGAAATCTCATAATTCGTAGAACCATCTACATTCGTACTCGTATTGACCATCAAATTTTCACTATTTGTAGAAACCGTAGAATCCGCATGAACCGTTACACCATTCATACTCAACACAGACACAACACCGGCTAACAATAACAACTTTGTATTCATTACAAATCCCTTCTTCCTGTGTTTACCGCTGCTTCTTGCAATGTTTTCAACGCTGCTTTAATTTCATCTACTTCAGTCCGTAATGATGCATTGTCAGATTGTAAATCTTTAATTTGTTTAGCCATTTCAAAGCGACTCATTTTAAGTGTTGGGTCTTGATAGCCTACTTTCACATTGGCCCCTAAGCTCACCATATTACGATTATCCCCAAGGGTGGTAGCAATGTTGAACATCGTGTGTTCATTAGGTTGGTAAAAGGCGCCTAGCGCGGTTGCCTGCGCATTTTTATAATTACCAAAACCAACACCAAAGCTCCACTTATCGTTTGGATTGTAGTCTAGTGGATGTAATCCTGCTAGTGCCGCCGCGCCAGCCCCTACTTTGGCAACTTGTCCATCCGTATACGTCCGAGCTTGATTAATAACATTAGAATCAATATTAGTAATCTTCCGTTCCACATCTTTCAACTGTGCCACATTCACTGCATCCGTATCATCAACGCCTTTAGCCACATTATGGATTTGCTGGTTCCCTGCGTTAATGTACTCAGAGGAAAACTCGATTCGCTTGCCATCCTTTGTTTCACTAAAAAAGCCACTCGGACCAAAGGTACTCGTATTACCATTAATACTATTTTTGAAAATCAAAAACGTACTGTCTAAAGAAGACGTACTATGCTCCGCATTAAACTGAACACTCTGTGCGGTTAAGGAGGATCCTAATTTAGCTCGACGATTATCAAATCGTACTTCGTTACTATTAATTTCAGATACATTCGCATCCGCTGCAGGCACACTATAAGGGTACTCATGTTCAGCAAACTGGGCGGAATTTAAGTTCTCCAAATCTGAATTCAAAGACACATAATAATTATCTTTTAACGTGTTGAACTCTCTATATTTGTCTACCGTAATATTAAAACTGCTATTAACCGTAGGAATCTTAGAGGTTACATAATTATCGGCCATCTTGAGCTTGTACTTAGTCGAGCCATCTGGGTTCTTACCTTCAGTCACAATAATATCATAGGTGTAATCTTCCGCAGCCACCGTCGAATGACGCATAGCCTCTTTGGCTACGCTATACAATTGAGCCCCATTTACAGCATCCATAGAGGTTTCAGTCATAGCGCCTGGTTCTACGCCTTTCACCTGTCTACCACCAAAAGAAACCAAACTATAGGAATCTCGTTTAGCATCAGAATGTAAGAACTTAAATATATTATCAGGATCTACCTTACCAGGTCTACCAATAGCACGTACATGATTACCAATCGCAATATTACCAGTATCTGCCTCTGAAGAAGAACCGATGACGATACCATTACTTTTAGCAGTCGAAGTATTACCAATCACTGTAATAGGCTCAAGTGCATATTCGGATATAGCTCTATTATAGCGGCCAATAACAATGGATGAATCACCTTCAACTACATTATTATCGCCGGCCACAAAGTTCCCCGTACCACTGGAATGTCTATTTCTAGGAGCCGTAGCTGTATTATTCGTGCCTATAATAACCTGATTGTCATCACCCGTATTATCACGACCAACGGCAATAGTGCCAAGTTTAGCCGTATTATTAGAACCTACAGCAATCCCCCAAATATCCGTAGTATTCATATTACCTACCGCTACATTAGCGGATGTATTAGCCACAACTGTATTATCTGTCCCTAAATTGACATTATTATACATATCTGCCATCACTGTTGGCATACTAACTGTCCCTAACACACTACCTATTAATAAAGTTTTATATACCTTCATAATACTCTCTCTTACCCCTTATATACGATTCATACTTATATTTATAAATCTGCTGAAAATCATCTATATTAATTCATATTCATTATAAATAGTGAAAGCCGGCCAGTCAACGAAAACTTCATTTTAAATTCATTTTATAATTAAAAAGACTCTACCGCAAAAGAAGGTAGAGCCTTTAGTAATTTACATATTTTATTAGTAATAACTTGTTTGTAATTCCACTAGCAAGTTAATCGATATATACCAACAAAATCCTGTGTAGGATTAGTGAATAAGCAAAATCGCAATTGTGCTTGTAATAAATGTAACGATTACAGGTACGCTTGTACGTTTTACAAGGTCGAAGCTGGAGATATTTGCGATACCTGCTACGGCGATCATAACAGCACTGATTGGGCTAAGCAGACGGCCTACGCTGGCTGCATTTTGCATACCAAGAAGGATTGTTGTTGCATTACCGCCTAGGTCAGCTGCAAAGTTAGGAACGAGTGGCGCAAATGCGAACATAGATGCAACACCAGAGCCCATTACGATACTTAAGCCTGTAATAATTGTAGATACGATAACACCTACTACGTCAGCGGAGATGGCAAGGCTTTGAATAGCGGCAACGAATTCTTTTACGATTCCCAAGGAAGTTAAACCAAAAGCGAATGTTTCGCCCGCAACGATCAATGTTACGGTGTTGGCAAATTGATCGCCCATACCTTTAAAGAAAGTTTGGATGCTAGCCGCCATTTTTCGGAAGTCACGATGACGGATAAGTTCACAACCCATAGCGATAAACAAGCTAAGGAACATCGCAAGGTTTACGTTCATTTTAACACCTTGAATACCATAATCGCTGAAACCAAGGATAAAGATTAATGGTAATAATGGCAAGAAGATATACGGTAATGGACCTACTTCAAGGTCATCAGATTTATGAGCTTCAACATATTCTGCAGGAACATGACCAGATTTTTTATCCAAGTATTTTTGCCATACGAAATGAGCAATAGCTGCCATCAAGCCGCAGATAATATATACTTTCAACTGGTACCCAACGAAGTACTCGTGAATAGGCATGTTCACTGTTTTGGATACGAGCAACGTCGTTGCAGAGGCAGGACCGATGTCGAGCAAGTGCCCTGTCGCAACAGCCGCCGCCGCACCGACAGGGCTAACACCTAAGCGCACAAGGATTGGGAAGATTGTCACCATCATGAGCATCGCAAGGCCAGACGCACTTGGAATTACTAGAGACATGAACATATTTAGAATAAATGTAAGCGCCATTACTAGGTATGCAGATTTCATTTTACCAAGCGGTTTAATAGCCGTTACAACGAGACGAGAGCTGGCACCAATGTGGTCCATGTACTTGGCGAAACCAGTACAAGTCATGATCATGAGACCAAGGTTTGCCGCATCTTTAGCAGTCGTAATGTTAATAAATTCAAAAGCATCAAAGAAAAGAACCCCTGTGGCCTTCTTCGCTTCTACGAAAGATGTCGTATAGCCTAACAAATAAGCTGCGAACATCATAATAAGACCGCCTAACAACAATACGGTTTGAGCTTTAAACTTCTTAATAACAAGCATCCCCGTTATGGCAATAACCAATAAACAAACTAACAAATTCATACATGTTCCCTCCATTCACAACACAATACTTAGAAATTTTCCTTTGCCTGTTTGAAATCTTCTTTGATTTTTTCTAACAAACCTGGTGTTTCAAGGATTTCCTCAACAGATAAGGCAATGCCCTTCGCGCCATACATGATAGCGTCCTCAGCGAGCTGGCTTTTACCATTGTCTAACCATTCCTGAGAATGACTAGTTACCCCCTTGCCTACGAATTTCACGCGCAAACAAGCACCTGGCACGCGGAACGTCACGCTAGAGAAATCGGTGGATCCCGTCACCTTACGAGGCTCAGAAATCTCTGGGGCCCCTACTTTTTCTGCATTTTTTAAAAGTATATCGTTCAAGGTTTGTACATTGACTTTGTTGTCGTACGCCTTAACCTCTTCCCATTCCATGGTAGCGCCCACCTGTAACGCCGCCCCTTGGGCCACATCTTTCACACGAGCCACAACCTCGTCGAGACGAATGCGACTGGAAGAACGAATATACCATTGCGTACACGCATAATCTGGAACGATATTCGCCGCCTTGCCGCCATCAGTGATGATTCCGTGCATGCGAACCTCAGTCGGCACGTGCTCGCGCAAGTACTCCATGCCGTTAAAGAACAGCAATACCGCATCAAGAGCGCTGATGCCCTTCTCTGGAGCAATCGCCGCGTGAGCAGACTTGCCGTGGAACTTGATATTCACGAGATTCAATGCCAAAGACTTGCCGTCTACCGTCGTCGTATCGCTGCCGTGCATCATGAAAGCAAGGTCTAAATCATCAAACACGCCTTCGCGAGCCATAACGAGCTTGCCACTCGCCGTTTCCTCTGCAGGCGTACCGTACACAACTAGCGTGCAAGGTGCTTGCAGCGTACGTTTCAAAGCAATCGCCGCCGTACAGATGGATGGACCTTGTAAATTGTGACCACACGCATGGCCCAAGCCCTCAAGGGCATCGTACTCGCAAAGCAAACCGATCTTAGGACCGCCACCGTTTACGTGGTATACTGCTCTGAACGCCGTTTTGAGACCGCTCACTTCACGGTCTACGGTGAAACCTTCCTTCTCCAATAAATTCGTCAACAACTCATGGGCTTGGAACTCTTCATTCCCGAGCTCAGGATGATCGAAAATGAAATCATTCAACTCCTTCATAGGCTGTCTTAATGCTTCAATCTCTTGTAAAAGCTGACTCATTTCTACCTCCAACATACACACTATAAAAACCTAACTATAGCTACAAATACAAGCCTATCTATAACAACAGATATAAATGTTCCGTATTATGGAACACTATTCCAAATATCGGATAAAAAATTTACAAGGTCGCCCCCATTTGTTTAGAAATGGTTTGACCTAATGCCACCATGACAGATAGATACTCTTTGACGCGTTCTTCCGTGTAGTCCCCTATAGGACCAGAGATGGTCATCACCGCCTCCAGCTTATTGCCAAAGGAGAAGATAGGCACGGCTATCGATGCCGCATCAGGCACGCGATTTCCTCGTGTTACCACATACCCATCATGACGAATTTGGGCGCTTTCACTAGCACTCATATCCGTATCCTTGAAGTCCCCTAGATAGGCCCCAAAAATCTTACCCGCCGCCCCTTTAAAGATAGGGTACACCGTGCCGATCTTGATGTCGTTACGCAAGGGCTTATCCGCCGCAACGCGCTCGATACAGATACGATAATCGCCTTGCGCCAAGAACAAATTCACGGATTGCTGCAACTGATCGCGGATAGCCACCATGTATGGCTGTGCAATGGCACGCACATCCAAAGACGTAAGGAAGGACTTTGCCATAGGCAAAACGCCCCAAGACAACTGATACTTCTTGTTCCGATTGAACTCAACCCAATGATGCGCCTCAAAGGTCTTGAGCAACCGATGGACCGTCGTCTTCGGCAACGCCGTCGCATTCGCCAACTCAGTCACACCAAGCGGACCCGCCTCTAACAACCTGAGTATCTCAATACCACGCTCTATTGATTGAACCATATTCATATCCAAAGAAACGCACTAACACAATGTGGGCTAATACATTTCACTATTCTATTAAAACTAATAACAATATACCTAATGTGTTTAATTACACATAATACCTCTGAACGGCACGCTGTGCATTTAACTCATTACAAATATAACAATAACACATTCATGAAAAATTTAAAAATAACTAGGATGCATAGGTTACGCTAATGCTCTCTTTTTTGATTAAAAGAGAATAGAATCTTCAACAAACCTAACACTCCCAATATTTACTTGAGTTGCCCAAGTATCATTGCCCCACCCATTCGAGTAAACATATTTGGACGATTATAGTTAAATTCTTCATCTATATGTATCTGAAGGCCTCCTCTATTCATCCCAGTAAATACTGATTCGTAAGAAGTTCTAGAAAATACGCCATAGCTTTGCTGTATGCTCATGTTTCGCCGCAATGCATAGAGGTTTCCTTCAGGTGTCACATATAATAGTAATTTATTATCACCATCATCAACCAACAACTGCAGTACATCAAGTACTAATTTCAACCTACAATGACGAACATAAAGGACGTAATATACTAAAGTTTCACCAGTTTCAAAAGAATGATTCACTTTGTCATAAGGCACGTCAAGAAAAGAGAGATAATGCTGCATCGTACGGCCCTCTACCTGATAATTAAGAGCCGGAATAAAGAGAATATGGTCTGCTCCTAAATGACTAGATAGTTGGCCAAGGTCATCTAAATTACTACGGTCACAATAAGGCGTACGAACTAGGCGGTAATCCTCTTCAATAGAGGTGCATTGATAAGTGTATCCCTTGCACTTCAAATCATCCACAACCATTTGACCATATAGTTCAATATAATCTGCTTGCCATGGACCAAGTTTACGATGTCCTACAATCCTAGAATCCTCATAATTCCAAACCTTAGTTTCACCCTTTAAAGAAATAAACAGTACATGATGGGCTCCATATTTCTGTACATACCAAGCCGCCACTTCTTGCAACTCCTCTAAGCTATCAGGACACCAACAGATGAGCTCCATACCAAAAGCTTCATCTCCAACAAATCCATGAATATGATGACGACACCAATTACGACCTGTCGTATAAGAATAAGGTAACCCTACCATCGCTTTGTTGTTAGTATCTGAGCGACATATTATTTGACGGTTAAGAGATAAATGACTAGCCCTCGCCTCCAAATCAACGTCTTGCCCTATGGACTGACTAGGCACAACTATCATGATTCGCTTGCCTATATAAGACTGAACAATACTATTAAGCTGAGATCTACCTAAAACGTCCATACATGCCACCTCATTCAATAACAAACTAAGATAAACGATAACTTTACATCTATACTATAACAGTAACAACGAGTAGAATTTTTCGCATCAATAAAGGTTCTAAATAGATCAGTTGTGGTTACTTTCAAAAACATTAAATATCAATATCTATAACACCATTAATATATAGAATATGTCTCACTATCAACATTCTTTTATACGTATGGCATACATATTGAATATTAATTCTAAGTATGTTTTAATGAAGTTAAATACTATTCGTTTATGACAACTTAATATGAACTCTCTATTTGAGATATTTGCTATATTTGTGCTACAAGATAGGTCTTTACTGCCATATTTATATAAATACAAAATACATCATGGTGGTTTTCATTACGTATAGGAGTGTAGATCTATGAGTAAGGAGAAATTAGAGTTTGTAGAACAGGTTAATACAAACACAGATAATGAGTACTCTAGAGAACCTGTGCCATTAGCGGCAAGAAAATCTTGTTTTTCTCTCACAATCGTTTGGACTGGATTTGTTTTTCTTGTTACTAGTATGATGGCTGGTGGCGGCTTAGCTGCGGGGCTAACGTTCAATGAGTTACTATTAGCCATGATTCTAGGTAATATTTTCTTATGTATCATTGCAGGGTTAGTGAGCGTTATTGCCTATAAGACAGGTCTTACCTTCGCACTTTTGACTCGATACAGCTTTGGTCAGGAAGGATCTAGAATTGCATCTCTCTTCGTTCCTATCGTTAACCTAGGTTGGTACACTATTCAAGCGGCTTTATATGGACATTTTATTGCTCAAGTATTCAACCTTTCCTACACAGGCGAAGTCATTGCTATGATGCTCAGTGCTATTATCATGGGTATCTTTGCAATTCTAGGTATTAAGTCACTTGCCGTATTTGGGTATATCGCAATTCCAGCTATCGTATTCCTTTCACTAGGTACAGCTACTCGTTCTGTTCTAACTATCGGTGGATTGCAAGAACTGTTTAACCATATACCATTACAACCTATTGATTTACTTTCAGGTGTCACTATTGTTATTGGTACATGGATTCTATCCACTGCTACATGTATCGCCGATATTATGCGCTATGGTAAAAGTAAAAAAGATGTTATTACCGCTAGCACAATTGGTTTATTGGGTGGTAATACATTAATGATTAGCTGTGGTGCTATTGCAGGCATAGCTATGCATGATGGCGACTTAATTACAGTATTATTAAGTTTTGGTCTCGTATTTCCAAGCTTATTATTGTTGACAACTAATATCTTTACAACAAATGGTGCAAACCTGTATTCCACATCACTAAACCTAGCAAACTCATTCAAATTAAATAGAAATATTATGCTAGCCGTACTAATTGCTATCTCTGCATTAGCAACAATTACTCAACCATACAAAATTGAGTCCCTCTTTGTATTCTTAAGTACACTAGGTATTATTGTTCCCCCACTATGTGGCATTATTTTAGCCGATTTCTATCTCGTTCATCGTGGAAAATATATTGATTATAATAAGGCTACTTTCAAAAAATGGAATCTAGTGCCTTGGATCACTTGGGCCATCGCATTAGTTGGTGTAAAATTCATGCCATTTGGTCTCGCTTCACTAAACGGGATTATAATCGGCGCCCTACTATACACACTTATCACGTATATTGTGAAACCTAATGTCGTTAGTGAAAGCAACGGGTGATCATCATGGCAATCTATAAACTATCTGCTATACTAGGAACCATCATTATGGGAATTGGAGCCTTTATTACCTGCCTAGCCACAAGTGACAGCACTATTACCCTTGGTAACGGCATGCTCGTAGTGAGCATTATCATGATGGGATTTGGTTACTCTAAATGGCAACCTTGATTAAATAAATAAATGAAAATCAAAACCACCTATTTTGATATGTACCCCCTTTACTGGACAACCAGTAAAGGGGGTACATATCATTTAGAAGTTGTTTCAACAATACAAAATAAGAGCTCTCCAAGTTATATTTCTTCCCAATATAAGTATTGCTATCCCAAAAAATATATATCATAATATCACTACTATATTAAGTCTCTCCATTAATGTCATCTTATAATATAGATTACTATTTCGGTAAAAAATATCACATTATATATCAAAAGCGGATAGTTCAAAGTCAAACTATCCGCTTCTTGCTTTGTACTCCAAGTTCGATTCTCTACACACGCTTTAAAATTGTCTAGCCAAAGTCAGCATTTTTCTATATTTACATATTCTTTTAACTAAGTATACAAACTTAATTACGTTATTTTCATACTTATGTAAAGTATCTGTTCCCTAAATCATGAATAGTATGATGTATCTTAAAAATTTTGGTAATAATATGAGAGGCTATCAGATTCTTAGCTATTTTATAGCAATTATACACTATAAATCTGCGCAACTAATTTATTTAGTAATTCCTCTTCACTCCCATAATTTTTGTTATTTTTTGCTAATTCATGAATTTTTTTAGAAATATTCGAAATCTTAATGTGTAAATCATTTTTCAAGTCATATTTAGGAATTTTTATATTTTCTAGTATATCAGTTCCTCTATTTAGTCCAATAGCATATGCATCAATTATAGAACTAATTATACCTGAATTAATTATTCCGGCTATATAATATGCTTCATCCATAGATTCTGTAGCTAAAAGTAATACTTTTGAATCAACAACTATAGGTTTCCTCTTAGTATTAAAAATATTCTCTGATAACAATTCAGATGTTCCGATTGCAACTGCTGCAAACTTACTACTTTGCTCTTTCCAAATAACTTTATACTTAGAAAAAGTATATTCACCAACATTATCTAACCGATACCAGGGTTGAGTATCAGGATTATAAAATTTACCATTTTGAATACGACTAGCTAACAGCCCCTCTTTATAAAACTCTAACCATTTATAAGTTTTAGGCGCATATTCAGCCAGCTTTAGCTCGTCCAAACCATAAGGAGTATCAATATCATGTGGTACAAGCATATATTCATTTGATACTACTTTCCATTTCTGAATATTTCTACCTCCCAGCATTGGATAAATATAGGTTTCCTCAATTATACCTGGTTGCTCTCCCTTATTTTTAATATCTTTCCGCCGTTGTCTAGACATATCATTTACAAATGAAATTAACCCATTTGGCTTCCGAATTAAGTCTTTTAGAATGTATACGCCCTTAGCACCAGCGGGCTCAATCCCTTTTCGACCTTTATAAACATTTTTATCACCATTTAATAGAACCTTATCCACTATCTTAAGCTCATTTTCTCTTAATGTTAGCCAACTAGAAGTAGGGCGATCAGAATTAATAGGTCTTGCATGTAGAATATCAAACTGAAGATATTTTATAATCTCATTTAATCTATCGTGAGCTCCAATTGATCTTTTTTCACGATAAGTCCATGAAAACCAGGACTTCATCGGATAATTCATTTGTTTTCCCTTTGTCATTAAGACACCAATAGTACGAACCGTATGCTTAGGCTTAAAGATTTGAACGTCATTAAAGTCATCTACTAGTTCAACCTTAATAGGAATATTTTGTTCATTACGCGTAATAGAAAATTTTCTAAAGCCTTCCCCACCCTTTGTTGATTTTAGGAACGTCCATGGTAACAAAAAATATAAATGCCCCTCATTTTTCAAATACTGATCTAATGCTACATAAGTAACTGCCATACCAAAATCATCATGAGTGGTCTTTTTATCATATGCATTCTTTTCAAAAATTCCATAACTTTTCCATACATCCAAAGTACCCGCTCTATATACTTTACTCATTGCTTTCCATGCAATCCACGGTGGGTTTCCTACTACATAGTCAAATCCCTGCTTTAACATAACTGGTGCAAAACTATTTTTTAATATTTTCCCCCAGAATGAATCTTGTGCTGTTCTATGTAATATATTTAACTTTTCATATAATGTTTTTACAATTTCAACTTGCTTATCAGATAAATTAAATTGTCCTAGCTCAATTGATTTATATACAGAAAAGCTTCTAGAGTTCGCAATAGAATATCCTAATCCATCAAGGAAATTTGCTGAATCTTCAAAGCTCTTAAACTTAGGTAGTACAAAATCTCCAACTGTGGTTTTTGCAGTAAATATATCAACACTTTCTTCAGCAAAAACAATAGGAGATAAAACTGAATCAGCTATATAAATAGGTATAGTTATAGGCTTTTTAACCTGTAATTTACGCACACTAGAAAAATCTAAAGAGCTAAATAAAGTTAAAATATAATTTGCTTTTGCTGAAACTGCTGAAATTGGATTTAAATCAATACCTACAATATTTTTTGTAATATTGATAGCTTCATTAATATCTATATAATTATTTTTTGCTTTTATATATCTTTTTATAGCTTGAATAATAAATGCACCGGAACCGCATGTAGGATCGATTAGTTTCTTATCTACTTGCCCCTTATAACCAATTCGATTTAAAGCATGCTCTACAATCCAATCTGGAGAAAAGTACTCGCCCAATAAATGCCTAAACTTATCAGGAATCAATGTCATATAAATTTCTTGAAGAATATCTTGTACACTTTCAGGGCGAACCTTAAAAGTCGCCAAATCAAATTTATTCAACATACTTGAGATATCCTGAATGATATTTGTCATCTTGGTCTGATGAGCACCCTCATATAAATAGGTAAACCACTCATAATAATGAATTTCAAAAAAATTATCGATAAAATTATTTTCTTTGCTATTACTACCTTCAAATAGCTCAGTAATCTCACTCCAACTTCTATGATAAGTAAAGTACTCACCGGGATTCATCAAAGTTCTTATAAATGCATCAATCAAAAGTTTCAAAACAATATTAAAAAATGTCTGAGTAGCAAATAAGAATATCCGCATATCAACATTTACAGAGTCGTCTAAATTATATAGTTTCTTGATTACAGCTGTAGTTTCATTAAATTCCGTTTCCTCATCTTCATGACCAAACATAGCTCCGAATGACTTATTCCATTCATTAAATAATGTAGAAGTACGTTTAGGGTAATCAATCGAAAACTCTTCTTCAGCAATAGAATAAATAGCGCGCACTGCATTAGCAACAATCTCATTTTTAGGATTAAAAACAGCATTTAAATTATCCTTCGTAATTTTAGTTTTATTTGTAGAAGTAAATAATGTTATTAACTGTTCTATTCCTTCATATAAGTTAAACTTTTTATACTGAAATGCATACTGACAATTAATCTGATTCTGATTGTACAAATTTTTAAATCGTGTTCTTGTCAAATCTAATGAATTAATTTCTAGCGATTTTGCAAATCGAGCAACAATCCAGGTCTGACCATCAAAACCAATACCAAATGTATCTAGAATTGAATCATCAATAGTATCCCCCTCAATACTACTAATAATATATTGATACAATCCACTGTCATTTTTATTACCAGAACGCCCATATAAAGCTTCGTTAATACCAGATTCTTTATTAAAATATTCAAAACGCTTGTATTCGAAAACTAGATTTTCTATTGTACCGTCTGCACGGCCACCTTTTGCAAATGTAAATTCAGATAAAAATCTAGCATCTGGAGCAAACCTTTTTTGAATAGGTAAAATTATATCAGAATAAGTCTTGAGCTTTATATCATCCTCATTCTTAAAAATCTGACTTCTAAATTTATTTCCTAATTCAAGTATGTCTAATCTTTCCATATATTCCCTTAAAATCCTAATCGGTAATTATAGAATAACTTCAATAATATAAAACATCGCGTATTTAATGCTCAAGTATAGAATTAGATTTTTTATTATAACAATAAATAAGGCTACCTCAAAACTTTAAATTATTAAAGATTCTCCATATTTCTATACTATACCACAGCTAAATTCTAAAACTCAATAATATCATTTATTAATAAATAGTTCAACGATAAAATATAAAAAATAGCGAATAACGTCACTCTGTAATGTCTATAACTTAATACTTATAATTATTAAATGGACCACAGATATTACAGAATTCTACTTATTTGAGCTAAGATAAATTTATCACAAATCTTAGACTGTATGATGATGAAGTTATATCCTATGAAATATCTACACGACATGTATTAACATAAGTATTACCTATATTAAATAAAGCCTTTAAAAAAAGCCACACAGCAAAATCTGTATATTACATTTAAATTAAAGCTAACAGTACCAACATAAAACATATCGAAAAAATGAATAATCACGCTTCCATCCAAAGTATATCGCGAAAAGAAAACTATTTGGAGAGCAGCGTGATAGAAAACTTTTTTGGTTTACTAAATTATCTTTATAGAAGTTTACCTCTTATGAAGATTTTATTAACAAATTTAAAGATCATGTCGATTATTACAATACAAAACGTATTAAGCCTAAAGTAAAAGGAATGAGTCCGGTAGTATACCTCACTCATCCCCAAAGAGTAGCTTAATTATATCTATCCAAGAGAATAGATGCAGATTATATAAACCTATACTGTAGAGCTTTTTATAATAATTAATTTTTCTAAACCATCTTATTGAGTCAGAGATTCTCTATACTCTTCCGCAGCCGCATCATAAGTCCATTGTACAGTTGCATTATGATGTTCGGTTACAACTTTTTCAATTTTTTCAAGTGGAATAGAGAAGAATTCTTTTCTATGATTTACTTTATTAACCTCATATTCTCTAAATGTGTTATGTAAAATAGATTCTAAGCTAGGTGCATCATCTGAAAAGATTAATGCATGAACATCAAATTCAAATGGTACAGATGCGCTACTTAATTCCTTGATTCTATCCATAGGTTCAAGGCGTCTAGTCATACCAATTTTAAAAATATTTTCTCCAAATGATCCAATATTAGAAATAATATAAACAAACCCAGCTCTCGTATTCTTTTCTCGATTTAAAACATCAGACTTAACAGTTTCAAGTTCAGAAAGTTTTTCTTCACATTCTTTAATCTTATCTATGTAAAGGGTCTTTTCAACTTCATTATCCGTTTTCTGCAAGTACTTCATAAGCTTAGAAATTTCATTTTTAAACTGAGTTTCATCTTTCTCAATTTTAGCCTTTTCACGTTCAATTTCACGACGAACTTTTTCTTCTTCTTTTAATTGTTCTTGTATAAGTTTCTTTTGTACTCGTTCATCTTCTAATTTTTCTTGATATAAATGTGCTGTAATTAATTGTTGTAGCTTATTTTCAAGAAACTCTTTTGTAATTTGTACACCATCAGATTTATATATTTTATTTAGAGTTTCATAAGATCTTAGAATTTTATTCCTCATAGTATCAATATTTTTAAGTGTAACATTAGATATAGCTAAATCGCACTCTGCATTAAATGAACGTAAAATCTGACGAGTTTGAGTATTGATAAACTTTTTATCACTATCAAAGAGTGTATTTATAGCAGTATTATTTTTTACTAATTCAGCTTCTTCTAACTTATATTTAGATAGTATATTTTTTAATTCCTGTGATGTTGCAAGTTCAAGTCCTTCCGTATCTATATTAGCTACTGTTACTAAAGGCTCTAGATTTTCAATTTCCAGCTTTTTATTTTCTAGTTCCTTTTTAATTTTTGATATTTCAGAGTATAACTGATTAAGCTCAGTATTCTTTTTACTAATACGTACTTCAATATCGTGCTCTATTTTAGCCTTTTCTTTTTCAATAGTCTCTTCTAATGTAGCTAGTTTTGATTGATTAGCCTCTATATCCTGAGTAAGATTTTTATTTAAAATATATTCTTTATAAATTTCATTTTCAATTAACGCCCATCGATGATATCTAACAAGTATTAATATTCCAACGCCTACAAGCATAATTGGCCAGTATACACTAATAATAGCCAACAAGAAAATCGCAACATCTCCTATTACAAATCTTTTTTCTCCATTATTATCCATAATATTTCCCCCAAAATACTAATAAATAATATACAAATATAGATAAGGCTAAAACTATTACCTATATGATTTTACGTATATTATATCATAAACTATACAAATGATGAAAAATATATGAAGAGCATGAAAACAGAGCTATCTCGTGACAAGATAGCTCTGTAAGAAGGTAAATCGTTATTTGTCGTGTCTTAATGATAACCTTTTATTTATGTCTCCCCTATGTTATTATCTCCCTATAGTTCCTCCTCTCTTTCTCCCCTATTACTTTATCTCCCCTAGCGTTCTGGTTCATGTCTCCCCTAGCCTCCTAGTTCGTCTCTCCCCTAGTGTTTTATCTTGTTAGGTCTCTCCAGGCGATAAATAGTTCTGCCACGACTTGTGGGTTTTGGCTGAGTTTGATGCGGGCTAGCATTTTGCGCACGTAGTTGCAGTGTTCTAGCATGGCTTCGTTCAGTTTGTGTTTAACGTGACGCGGGGATTGGTACACCAGAATTGGTGCGAAATTCCCCACGTGAATATAGCTCGTATCGGGTTCCGGACCTTCCATAACGATATATTCATAGGGTATAGCCACGTTAAAGAGGCCGTACACCACGTCTTTGCCGACAGGGCGCCGACATTTGATATGGGCAAAGGTCAGATGCGGACCATAGGTCTTAGGCGATGTATAGCTACTACGCCGACCGTCGCTGGTCATAATGTAATTGGGCCTCAACCCTTCCTGTAGCGCCAGCTCCCGCGTAATGGTGCGCATCGGCAGACAGACCAGTTCTTCACGGCCATCTACGAAATAGCACTTCGTACTGTCACCACCACCAGACTCATAAGTAGGAATAAAACAAACAATGTGGTTCTTTGGATTCGTATAGATCAAATCCAAATCCTCTCCCTTAGATAGCCGAACGGCCATCATATCTGTTAATTCATCATGTGTTATCATAGGAATTCTCTCCCCTCTAATTAGGAACATTCCTTTCAACAATACAATGAACACGTGTTCTGTGAAAGCAGATTCGCATGCTTTAATCTGCTGTTGATTTAATTGTATATCAGTCTGTATAATTTGTAAATATATACACAAAACTATAGAAATTTATGTATAATTAAAGACTTTAAGATCTTGTAAAACTAATAGTTACTTATATGTGTCATTATTTTCTCATTTAAATTGAGAATTGCATATTTTATGTATATCTGTAAATAGAGATTAATGTAATTATACAAAAATCAGAATATAAATAAGAAATTAAATTATATTAACACATATTATTTAATACGAACTAGACTCTAATAGACTAATATTCATATGTTTACACTACATATTCTAATCGATTCAGAGTTCTAAGAATCTCATATGTATATAACTCTAATACGTGTATATCTCTAATGAATATATAGCCCTATTGTATTCGTATCTAGTGTACTCGTAGTTTCTTAAAATCCGTCGTTAAGTATCTGCGCAGCTTCCGAATGGCTCGTTCATGACGTCTCTGGATAGCTTGGCGGCTACAGTTCATCTCTTCACTAACGGATACAAGGCTTTTACATTCCCCATATACACGGCGCAAAAGGTCTTGTTGGTCTTGAGATAATCTACCCAATGCCCATACGAGACGGGCTCGCAGCCTTTGTTCTTCATCGGCGGTCATAATCATGTCCGCTATATTTTCTCCAGATGAGAAGATATCCATACCAAACGTGACCTCTCCATCTTCGGTGATACGATCTGGTATATGAATCTCACGATGATTACGCAACCGTTCTCGTTTCCAATACCGCATATAACCATATCTAATACCAGCTTTCACAAAGCCAGGGAACGGTACAGCCCCTTTCAGATCAAAGCTATAAATCGATTCCAAGAGTATGGCCCATAGATAGCTCTCTAGGTCTTCCCTAAACTCGCGGTTCCCGGTCCGATTCGTATAGTGCAAGATGAGTGGTCGATACCTGCGACAGAGCTCTATTTGTGCCGCATCATGGCGCAGCTCATCAACAGACCACGGCTGATATCCAACGGTCTGAATTCGCATATTCGGATTTTGACAAATCGACACAAGGCTTTTATCCGATAAGGATGTTAATACCTGATGACCACAAATAAGGGTCTGTAATTTCAATTCCTCTGGCACCTTGTACTTTGTTTCCTTAGAAAGTACTTCGTTAGACGTTTTTCCCGCAGATGATAGCTCCTCAGATTGTGTTTTTTCAGATTGTGCTTTTTTAGATTGTCCTTTTTCAGATACTGATTTTCTAGTAACTAATTTCTCCGATTGTAAGCTTGCAGTTTTAATACAGGTTCGTTGTACTAACGGTTCTTCGTTTGTGTATAACATAAATCCCCTTTCCTGCCATGGCATAGCGCTTATCTACACAATAGCGCGGATCGGAGATTTTGACAAATTGGCAATTCTTTTGAATTCCGTCATATTCTGTTACATCCTAACATTAATTTCTACCCATAAAAGGTCATAACTATACACCTAGATAGGTAATTGCTGAAAATAAATAAACAACACAAAAAGACACCACAGAGGAAGTGTGGTGTCTGATTAAATTGTCTGATTAAATTGCAATACAAGAAGCTTCCACAAAGTCTTTCAGTTGTGGTTTTACGTAGGTTTGGTACACGTCTGCACCGTTGCCACGTACGATGTCGCCCCAGTATTTATACACATAGCGGTACCAGAAATGGAACATGCTATTTGTGAAGTGGTAGTCAGCGTATTTCGCTGGTCCACGGCTGTTCGCTTGGATACGACCTACAAGGCCCATCGACATAAGGTCATTCAAGCGAGATGTAAAGGTGCCGCTTTTAATTTGGCTCGCTTGCAACAGCTCCACATAGTATGGTCTCTCTAGTGTAGCAAGGCCCGATAGGATCGCATTAGCACCCGTAATATTCTTCATATCTCGATGTAAGATATGTTGCGTTTCTTCAAAGAGGGCACCTGATACAGAGAAGAACAAATTAATGATATTCGTCTCGATGCTTTCACCATTATCAAAGTACTGCACATAGGCAGGTAAACCACCTGTTACGGCAAATACAGTACGCAAGTCATCCTTCGCATAGTGAAGGCCCAAGGATTTCATGTCCACCAAGGAGAACGGTTTTACCTCAAAGTATTCCGACACATAGGGACCAATCAAGCTGCGATCGCCAATGATACGGCCATCGAGCTGTTCTAACCCATTGGCCATCAAGATGATGTTCAAATGGCTCGTTTCTTGATAAGCCTCTAATAAATCGCGCAAGTGTATAGGGAATTGAGGTACAGCCTCCACCAAGGAAGGGTAATCATCAATCACCACAGTCTGAGGCGTATTTACACTGCTTTCAAATAGCCCCTCAAAGGCCTCTTGCAAGCTAGTGATCGGTTCAAATTTGTCCTGCTCATCGGTAGGAACAAAACGTGCCTCAAGAGCTCGATTCATATCGGCTACATGAATTGCTTCATTAGCCATGCGACCTGCCAAGTACAGCGCCTTATGACGGCGTACGAGCTGGGAAGCCACATAGGATTTGCCACTGCGATGCGGACCATACACAACACACAAACTCATTTGATCTATCGCAATACGGGACTGGATACTCTCAATAATTTCAGCACGTCCCACAAAATTCATATACTCTCACCTCCAACATTCTATGGAGACTATTATATCATAAATTTAAAACAAATATAAACTTATTTTCATATTATTAACATGACTTTTTATTATGTTAAATTTTTTACTCATAAAACATACTTATTTTATGGTTTACTTTTTACGCATACGATAGTGAAAGCGTCCGTAATTACTACATTCTATGCATATACAGAGAACACATGACGATACAAAAAGACGTGCCTACCATATGGTAAAGCACGTCTTTATCGTATTCACATGTAATATATAATTACACATTGCTTTCTTTATTGTTGTAGTTGAGTTTGCATCTTCATGAGCAGAATATGCTTAACCGCATCATTGAGGCGATCATTTGTAATCGTTCCATTCGCCACGGCTTGGGTTAATGCACGGTGGACTTCATCGATATGAACCGTATCCGCATCAAGGAGGACGAGATCACTGCCCGCCACGATAGAATCTACAGCGAAATCCCCTATCTTTTGGTTTGCTTGCAATGCCCCTACGTCGACACGGTCTGTCATGACCACCCCATTATAGCCAAGCTCATGTCGTAGCCAGTCCGTAATAATCGCCTTAGAAGCGCTGGCCAAGTGAGCATTGTCGATAGCTGGAATTTGTACATGGCTCATAACGAGCATATATGTATTCGCCGTCGTCTGTGTAATGAGACGTTTAAATACAGCTACATCCGTAGTATTGAGATATGATTTCGCATCATTAGCAGTCTCAAAGGACGCATCGCCTAAGCTCACCGTTGGGAAGTAATTATAACCAAACCACATTTGGTTGATTTGGTAACGCTCCGCCATGGCGAGGTCCATATGGCCTGCCCACGTAGGGTCAGATGTATAGGACACATTCGGTACTCCAAGGTTGGCATTCGGCCCCAATACGAGGTTAAAGCCCATATCGCGCATTTCGATAGCCGATCGGGTCGCTAAATTGATAATCCGTTCCATCGGCAGTTGGCCCCAACGATTTGGCTCTGGCAAACGCAGGAAACTTTCATTAGACCGCAACACCTTATCCCGATTAATCGCTATATATGGCGTTACCATGCTCGCCGTTGTAGCTGTATGCATAATCTCGCTGGTGAAAGCTTTCACTTGGTTTTTATTATTTAGATTTTCATTGGTTAGCATAACGCCGCTCACACGGTATTTCCTGATGACATCCTTTTGGGACTGTCCTACCGTGCTGCCATGAAGGCTAATCATCATCAGTTGACCTATCTTGTCCTCTTGAGACATAGCTCCAAGCCAGGTGTTCACCTTCTCAGGGACAGGTTTATCTGATTGCATGACGGCCCGATACGATACAGTTCGTACCTCTTCCTGCTCTGCCTGACTCTCATGGTGGCATCCCGCAGAGCCGATGGCGGCGACGATCAAGGCCATGCCACATAGGGCACGTCGTAAAAACAAGTTCATCTCTCCACAAAACTCCTTGCTGAACTCTCTTACACATTACTTATCTATATATTATACACTATATAATTCATCGTTTCCTCATGTGAAAGCTAAATTTCTATATCAATTTATCATAATAAAGTTATAAAGTAATAATAAAAATCCTACGAATCGCATGTAAGATGACACTCAGTAGTCAATATCTACACAAGTATCAAGTCACTCATGACCCGTAGGATTTATTTTAATTTAGCTAATTTATAATACGATTAGCCCTTATATTTAGGGGATGTTGGGCATGTTTCAGGTGTTACGTCTTTGCGATCACCAAGAACAGCACTGCGGTCTGTGTAGTGTGTGTGCAATAATTCGTGTGCCTTATGGCCCAATGGTTCGCCTAAGAAATCTTTGTACAATGCTTGGATTTCTGGGTTTTCATAGGAAGCAACCCATTTGTAGTTCGCATCAGCTTCGTAAAGACCGCCAATACGAGCTTCCTTAGTTTTCACAGCTTGAGGCAATTTAGTGCGCGGTTGACCACCGCCACCAATACAGCCGCCTGGGCAAGCCATAACCTCGATAAAGTCATAGTGTTTATCGCTGTCTTTCAAGGCATTAAGGAAGTCACGTGTGTTTTTACCGCCATGCACTACAGCAACGGACAAGGTTACATCATCACCTAATTGAACAGTGGCCTCTTTAACGCCTTCCATACCACGAACGTCTTCGAGGTGTGTCAAAGCATATGGAGGTGGCTCTTTATCTGTGATGAGCTTGTACGCTGTACGCATAGCTGCTTCCATAACACCACCAGTATTACCGAAGATGATAGATGCACCAGTTTCCATACCGATTAAGTCATCGAATTGGGACTCTTCAATAGCATTGAAGTCGAGGTTTTCCTCTTGAATCCAACGGATGAACTCACGTGTGGTGATGGAAATATCTGTATCCATGCCAAGGGATTCGTCATTGTGATAACGAGCCGCTGCATTTTCTTCTTCCCGTTTTGTTTCTGCTTTTTTAGCAGTACAAGGGTTTACAGATACAGATACGATATTGCTAGGATTAATGCCTTTTTTCTCAGCAAAGTACGTTTTAATCATAGCTGCTTCCATAGCGATACAAGAACGTGTGGAAGACAAGTTAGGAATTAATTCAGGGAAGTAGATTTCCGCAAAGCGTACCCACGCTGGGCAGCAGCTTGTGAACTGAGGAATTTGACCGCCAGTTTTAAGACGTTCAACAAGCTCAGATGCTTCTTCCATGATAGTTAAGTCCGCACCAAAGTTAGTGTCTACTACATAGTCTGCACCTAATGCACGCAATGCACCAACCATTTTACCTTCAAGGAATGTACCTGGTTCATAACCGAAGCCTTCGCCGATAGCTACACGAACAGCTGGAGCTGTTTGAATAACAACAATTTTTTCAGGATCTGCAAGAGCTGCTTTCACCTTTTCAAGCTCGGATTTAGCATGCATGGAGTCGAATGGACATGCAGCCGCACATTGACCACAATGGATACATACAGGCACGTCGCCATTTGCATCGAGATCGTAGTAGTCGAGTACGCTCATTACGTCCGCACAAGCACGACGGCATAACGTACAGTTTTTACACTTGGAAATGTCGTGATAAATGGATGGATTGTCTAGTGCAATCGGCACGCGTTTATCGATAAATTCGTATTGAGACATGAGGACCTCCTCTAACAAACTAAAACTAGCAAACCTTTAAAAGAAATAGGCCAAACTACAGAGCACTGTGCTCAAGGCGTACTTCCACATCTTACCTTTAGTATACGCTATAGTGAAAGTTTATACTATGTAGAAATGTTACACTTTTGTGCAAAAATGCGCAATATTGTTCCCATTGTACCACGAATAAATAAATAATTCACCAAATTTTAGGGAATTAAAGGTAAATAAAAAACGCACGTCCTCAAATGAGAACGTGCGTATGTAGGCTTTCACCAAAAATCATAACCCTCGGAGGAGCAGATTATTTGTCACCCCAGATAAGTGTGTATACAGCGTATGCAGGAGTACCTTGTTCAACCTTACGAGTAGATTTGTTAGGTTGTTCTTGTTTCACTACTTCGCCTTTTGGATTGTAAAGAGTAACCTTAACGTCTTTTACTTCCCGTTTTTTGTGGTTGAACTCTTCAGTTACGATGTAGTGGTAACCTTCGTAGTCCATAGCTTTGATGTCCAAAGTTGCTTTTTTGTCATCTTTTTTAACAGAATCATTATCGATGGACCAAGTGATGCCATTGCTATCAGTACCAACAGTATACCAATTTGCTGCATCAACACTACCGATACCACCAATCAATAAAGCGCCTGCTGCCAAAACAGCTGCCAATGTTTTTTTCATATGTTTACCTCTCGATTTAAATACAAGAATACGAAATCTAGTATATTCGATGAAACTAAATATTTTATGAAAGACAAATATGCTCAACTGTTATGCCTTCACATAATAGGTTGAACGGCCTCCACCTTTGCGATAGATACTACCATTTTTCACAAGTGTACGCATTGCACCCTCAATAGCACTATCACTGAGGTTTGGACACCATTCTCGAATATGTTGCTTGGTGAAAGCCCCTAAATGATTATCGATAGCAGTTTTCACCTGATGTATCGCAGAACCGCTATTTACCAATAAAGAACTGCGGTCTTCAAAGTCATGATACGCTGCTAATAGCATTTGTAACCAATAGCGAATAAACGATATAGGGCAGGAACTTTCATCATACCAACTATCACTAGACTCGTGTAAAGCAGTATAATACATATCCTTATGTCTTGCAATCTTGGCCTCTAACGATACATATTTCCCTACCATAAAGCCACTACGATACAACAATAATGTCGTAAGTAAACGACTCATGCGACCATTTCCATCATTGAATGGGTGAATACATAGGAAATCATGTATAAAAATAGGAATAGCTAGGAGTGGTTCTACCTCTCCATTGCCTACAATACGATTATATTCAGCACAAATCTGGTCAAGGGCCTCTGCTGTCTCATATGGGGCCAGTGGAGTAAATAAGACTTCAGTATGGCCATCTGGATACGTGGCGCTAATATAATTCTGCACACTCTTTAACTGCCCCCCACGAGCATTAAATTGGTACTGATAGAGAATCTTATGTAACTGTAAAATGTGATTTCTAGACAGCGTTATGGAATCATAACTATCATGGATGATATTCAACGCATCACGATACCCCATAATCTCTTGCTCATCCCGATTTCGAGGTGTCGTCTTATCCGCCACCAACTGCCGAAGTCGAGTAGTCGTCGTCACGATCCCTTCAATCGCATTTGAAGCCTCCGTACTCTGCACCTTTGCCAACTCCACAAGAGACTCCAACACCGCAGGACTCTGAGAAAGCAAAACCTCCTCCTTGCCATTCGCCCGATAAATCCCTCCGATAAGACTTAAGATATCCATATCCCATGACAAAGACCGAATCCGACCATACTCAAAACGACGCATACACACACCTCCAATCACAGCTAATCCCTTACAAATAAAATTATTCCCTTAAATTATATCATAAAATAAGGGAATAAATAATTTAGATACATTTAATCATACGTACATAAAGGGTTCTATCTCTTTGAGACCGACTTAGGTCACTACTCCCAAACGCAGTTTTGGAAAGATTTCCTCATTAGGGGATGAGAAAACGGGTGAATATATCTCGTAGGACGACTTAGCTCGTTACTCCCCTACGCAGCTTTGAGTAAATTTAATCATACATGCGGAAAGGGTTCTATCTCTTTGAGACCGACTTAGGTCACTTTCTCCCAAAACGCCGTTTTAGATAAATTTCCTCATCAGGAAATGAGAAAACGGGTGGATATATCTCTAAGGACGACTTAGGTCACTATGGAGTCCGAAGAGATATATCCACCCGTTCATAACCGAAGAAGAAATTTACCAAATCAAGTGATACACGTGATCTAGGTTACTTCCTTCTTGTATTTGTATTTTTGTATTCGCCAATGTTTCAGAGCCAATCATATAGCCTTGTGGGTTATATGTTGTAACATCAATGAGCTGCACTGTTTTATCAGCACGATTGAATGTCATTGTATAAATGGAGTGATCTCCATTAGGATCTACGATCTTCAAACGCAATGTAGCGCGAGCATCATTTTTATCAACAGAATCATTGTCGATGTAACCAGTACGGCCAGCTTGATCTGTTTCTAATGTATACCAACTTTCAGCATGAGACACGCCCACACCAGCGCTAAATAACAAACCGGCTACTGCTAAACAAGCAAACCATTTCTTCATAACTATTCTCTCCTGACTATAAAATTCAAATAACTATACAATCTGCATACCATAAATTCCCTACGCCTTCATTATAACACCATAATTGCATATTACTAATAAAAACTCTATTAAATGCATAAATTATATAGAACCCCTAAGGAACGTCTAGCGAGGCCCCTATGGGCTTTAAATAATCGTATTGTAATAGGGATGCCCATACTGAGATTAACGCAAATTAGAAATAAAAAGACCCAACACGTCTATGAAAACGACTTAGCTCGCTTTGGAGGCTTTCATAGACGTGTTGGGTCAGCTATCTAGACACGCAATCTAGAATGGGCATCCCTCACACGAAAGATTATTTACCCCATAGGGCCTGCATAACTTCCGCGCCCATGGTATCTTCTTCAATTTTCGTAGGTTTTTGTGCTTCTTTACTGGACAACAATGCTACACCTGCAGCACTGTATACTGTTGTATCAAGTTCTGTCCATGTTTTTTCTTTGCGATCGATACGTACTGTGTAGATGTATGTGAAGCCTTCTACATTGTTAATTTTAACAAGTACTGTAGCCGCATCATCTGTTTTATATACAGAAGAGTTGTCGATAAACCATGCTGCATCGTCAGCGTCAGCATCGATATAGTACCAATCAGCGGCACTCGCTTGGCCAAAGCCACCTACAAAGAAAACCCCTGCTGCAAACATAGCAGCTAACCATTTTTTCATTTCTAACTCCTTAACGCTAGAGACGACCATCTAAGATGGCCGCCCATAGTTACTTACATATTTGTATCTTAATTACTAAATTATATGACTTATAGTATGCTCTAGCTCATTAGCTTATTATTCTTCAGTTACATCTTCTTCGATTTCAGAACCTGGAATAACAGCAATGCTAGCTACTTTATCACCTTCGTCGAGGTTTTGTGTTTTCACACCAGAAATAGCTTTGCCTTTTTTAACAGCAATATCGTTCATGTTGAAGCGAATAATCTTACCTTGTTCAGAGATAAGCATGATTTCGTCATCGTTATGAACAACCTCTACGGATACTACGTCACCAGTTTTGTTCGTAATCTTGAAGTTCTTAGAGCCTTTACCACCGCGTTTTTGCAATGTGTAAGCTTCCGCATCATTGCGTTTACCGAAACCTTCTTCGGAGATAGTGAACACTTGTGCTTCGCTTTCATCAGCATTAAGAACACCAGCACCTACAACCACGTCGCCTGCATTGAGTTTAATGCCGCGCACGCCGTGAGCCGCACGTTTCATGAGACGAACATCATTTTCGCTGAAGCGAATAGCGATACCCAATTTAGTACCAATCAAGATGTCTTGGTTGCCATTCGTTACGTTGACGGAAATCAAGTGATCCCCTTCGTCGAGGTTGATAGCGTTGAGACCAGAACGACGGATGTTGCGGTATTCTTCGATAGCTGTACGTTTTACAACGCCGAACTCAGTTACCATGAATAAGTTTACATCTTCTTGAACCCGTTCAAGGTCGATCATAGTCGTAACGGATTCGCCTACAGCTAGTGGCAATACGTTAACCATGGCAGTACCGCGAGAGTTGCGAGAACCTGCTTCTGGCACTTCGTATGCTTTGAGGCGGTATGTACGACCTGTGGACGTGAAGAATAGCAATGTATTATGCGTGCGAACATGCATAATTTGTGTTACATAGTCATCTTCCTTAGTCTTCATGCCGATAACGCCAGCGCCACCTTTATGTTGGTTGCGATATACGTTCGCGTTCATCCGTTTGATATAACCTTGTTTAGTCAAGGTAATAACCATCTCTTCGTCAGCGATGAGATCCTCTACATCAAGGTCGGACGTATCGATTGTGATTTCAGAACGACGAGGGTCGCCGT
>ERZ772979.335-NODE-335-length-35459-cov-22.155152_pt1 | contig 35459 bp, 29 predicted proteins | sample MGYA00511130_ERZ772979 | MGnify/ENA primary metagenome ERZ772979 (study PRJEB29015, sample SAMEA2738103) | human oral metagenome | biome: human oral; feature: human-associated habitat; material: saliva | place: China | collected 2186 ...
TATCGGTCTCCAAAACCGAGGGTTGGGGGTTCGAGACCCTCTTGGCCTGCCAAATCTAAAACTAACCGGCCTTGTGTCGGTTAGTTTTTTTCTTTATGGGTAAAATGTAATGTCTGAACAAAAGCCTGAAAATGGATTTACTTCAAGTAAAATACTAAATAAGGAGTTAAATGATAAGGTCCAGAATGTTAAAAAGTCCATTGTAAGTACATTGTTTAAAATTATTATTGCATTGGCGATTATTGTTTTTTCAATTTGGTTTACAAATTCAAAATATTTATTTGGTAGTTCTGAAATTTTAAGGACTGCTATTTTGTTAACTTCAATATTTGTTGCCGGCATTGTCTTAATATGGGGTAATTTTGCTCGTCTACTAATATATTTTAAAAATTCCGTTGTAGAGCTAAAAAAAGTAGTTTGGCCTGATAAAGCTTATGCGACGAAGATGACAATTTTTGTTTTAATATTTGTTACAATATTGACAATTTTTATTTATTTGGCTGATTTTTTAATTTCTTGGGTATTGTTTGATCTATTGATGAAGAAGGGTTAGTTATGTCTAAAAAATGGTATGTAGTTCAGGCTTACTCTGGTTTTGAAAAAAATGTACAAAAGGCACTTAAGGATAGAATTGAAAGAGAGGGGATGGGTGCATCTTTTGGGAAAATATTAGTACCAACAGAAGAGGTTGTGGATATCAAAAATGGGAGGCGCACAGTAAGTGAGCGGAAATTTTTTCCTGGTTATGTTTTGGTAGAGATGGAAATGTCGGATGATTCTTGGCATCTAGTGAGAAGTACACCTAGAGTGTCGGGATTTGTTGGTGGGGAGGCTAATCGGCCTTTGCCGATTTCCCAAAGGGAGGTTGATTCCATTCTAGCTCAAATACAGATAGGGGGAGATAAGCCTAAGCCGCGCGTAGAGTTTGAAGTCGGCCAACAGGTGCGGGTAACCGAAGGGCCATTTGCTGACTTTAATGGTATTGTTAGCGAAGTTAATTATGAAAGAAGTAAGCTTCGTGTCTCAGTACAAATCTTTGGTAGGGAAACCCCTGTTGAGCTTGATTTTGGGCAAGTTGAAAAAAATTAGGATTATTCTGGCATTATGCAGCTGAAATTTTGGCAATACAATATGTAAAAAGATGCCTAGCTAATGATTAAGTTATTTCTAAGTTTTGATTTTTTGTATTTTTTAGAGTAGAATACTGCGTTTTTGGGAAGCGGAAATGGTTCCGCGCTATACCCGTTTTTAGGAGTCCTATAAGTGGCAAAGAAAATTATCGGCTACATCAAACTGCAAATTCCTGCAGGTAAAGCCAATCCATCTCCCCCAGTTGGTCCTGCTTTGGGTCAGCGTGGTTTGAATATTATGGAATTCTGTAAAGCATTTAATGCTGCAACTCAAGGCATGGAGCCTGGTTTGCCGATTCCAGTTGTCATTACTGCATTTGCGGATAAATCATTCACTTTTGTGATGAAAACTCCTCCAGCCTCTATTCTGTTGAAAAAAGCTGCTGGTCTGCAAAAAGGTAGTTCTAATCCTCTGACAAATAAAGTGGGTAAATTGACCCGTGCTCAGTTGGAAGAAATTGCTAAAACTAAAGAACCAGATTTGACTGCTGCTGACTTAGATGCTGCCGTTCGTACTATTGCTGGTTCTGCTCGCTCAATGGGCTTGGATGTGGAGGGTGTTGTATAATGGCTAGAGTATCTAAACGCTTGAAAGCTTTGCGCTCTTCTGTTGAAGCCAATAAATTATATGCAATTGATGAAGCAATTGCTTTGGTGAAAAAAGCAGCGACTGCTAAATTTGACGAGTCTGTTGACGTATCTTTCAACTTAGGTGTTGATCCGCGTAAATCTGACCAAGTTATCCGTGGTTCAGTTGTTCTGCCTAAAGGTACTGGTAAAACAACTCGCGTAGCAGTATTTACTCAAGGTGCAAATGCTGATGCAGCTAAAGAAGCTGGTGCTGATGTTGTCGGCTTTGAAGATTTAGCTGCCGAAATCAAAGCAGGTAATCTGAACTTTGATGTCGTCATTGCTTCTCCTGATGCAATGCGCATCGTTGGTCAGCTGGGTACTATCTTGGGTCCGCGTGGTTTGATGCCAAACCCTAAAGTGGGTACTGTTACTCCTAATGTAGCTGAAGCAGTTAAAAATGCAAAAGCTGGTCAGGTGCAATATCGTACAGATAAAGCAGGTATCGTTCATGCAACTATCGGTCGTGCTTCATTCGCTGAGGCTGATTTGAAAGAGAACTTTGATGCATTGCTGGACGCTATCGTTAAAGCTAAACCTGCTGCCGCTAAAGGTCAGTATCTGAAAAAAGTTGCTGTATCCAGCACTATGGGTTTAGGTGTTCGCGTTGATACATCAAGCGTGAATAACTAATCTAAGAAATTTTCAAGCAACTCTATTTTTGAGTTGCTTGAATTTGGGCTACTTAGAATTAAGTAGATGTCCAAGACCGTAGGGATCGCAAGATTTAATCGTAACTGCCCTACGCAGACGGTAGTCCTGAAACACATTGCAAGATTGCTTGTAAGATGTCTTTTTAGGTTACCGCGCTGGTGGGATATCATTTCGGTATCCTGTTTATAAACAGTGGGAGGTAGACCTTGAGTCTCAATATTGAAACCAAGAAAGTAGCCGTAGAGGAAATCAGCGCAGCAATTGCTAACGCTCAGACTCTCGTAGTTGCTGAATATCGCGGTATCAGTGTTTCCAGTATGACTGAGCTTCGTGCAAATGCGCGTAAAGAAGGCGTTTACTTGCGCGTTCTGAAAAACACATTGGCTCGTCGTGCAGTAGAGGGTACTTCATTCGCAGCTTTGGCTGATCAAATGGTTGGTCCATTGGTTTATGCTGCTTCTGAAGATGCTGTTGCTGCTGCTAAAGTGTTGCACCAATTCGCGAAAAAAGATGACAAGATTGTAGTTAAAGCCGGTTCTTACAATGGTGAAGTAATGAATGCTGCTCAGGTTGCTGAGTTGGCTTCTATTCCGAGCCGCGAAGAGCTGTTGTCCAAACTGTTGTTCGTTATGCAAGCTCCTGTATCAGGCTTTGCACGTGGTTTGGCTGCTTTGGCAGAGAAAAAAGCTGGCGAAGAAGCCGCTTAATCGATTTTGTTTCATTTAATCAATTATTTTTTAATACAATATTTGGAGTATAAATAGCATGGCTATTACTAAAGAAGACATTTTGGAAGCAGTTGGTTCTTTGACTGTAATGGAATTGAACGACTTGGTTAAAGCTTTTGAAGAAAAATTCGGTGTTTCTGCTGCTGCAGTTGCAGTTGCGGGTCCTGCTGGTGTTGGTGCTGCTGCCGCTGAAGAAAAAACTGAATTTGACGTAGTATTGGCTTCTGCCGGTGACCAAAAAGTTGGCGTGATTAAAGTAGTTCGCGCAATTACTGGTCTGGGTCTGAAAGAAGCTAAAGACATCGTTGATGGTGCACCTAAAACTCTTAAAGAAGGTGTTTCTAAAGCTGAAGCTGAAGACATCCAAAAACAATTGGAAGAAGCCGGCGCTAAAGTCGAAATCAAATAAAATTTTTATATGTAAAGGGCTGGCAGCTTGGCTGCCAGCCTTATTGCATTTACTGAATAGGTTAAATATTTACCTAAATTTTCATAAATGTGATTTTTATGTGAAAATTTAGGTAAATTAACAGCCTTGTGTTGTATTTCTCATTTGAGACGAAATAAACCGCATTGCGTTGATATTAAGTAGTTTCAACTAATTGGAGTGTTTTTGGGATGGCTTATTCTTTTACAGAGAAAAAACGTATTCGTAAAAGTTTTGCGAAGCGTGACAATGTTCTTGATGTTCCTTTCTTGCTGGCGACGCAATTAGACTCGTATGCTAAATTTTTACAGCAGGGTGCTTCCTATGATGAGCGTATGGATGAGGGACTTCAGGCTGCATTTAATTCAATTTTCCCTATTGTTAGTCATAATGGCTATGCTCGTCTGGAGTTTGTTCATTATATTTTGGGAGAGCCTCTTTTTGATATCCCTGAATGCCAGTTGCGGGGAATAACATATGCAGCCCCTCTGCGTGCACGTATCCGGTTGGTTATTCTGGATAAAGAATCATCGAAACAAGATGTAATTAAAGAGGTGCGGGAAAATGAGGTGTATATGGGAGAAATTCCTTTAATGACACCTAGTGGATCTTTTGTTATCAATGGTACGGAGCGTGTCATTGTTTCTCAACTACATCGCTCTCCTGGCGTATTTTTTGAACATGATCGCGGTAAGACACATTCGTCCGGCAAGTTGTTATTTTCTGCGCGGGTTATTCCTTACCGTGGTTCCTGGTTGGATTTTGAATTTGATCCGAAGGATCTATTGTATTTCCGTATCGACCGCCGCCGTAAAATGCCTGTAACTATTCTGTTAAAAGCTTTAGGTTATAACGATGAGCAGATCTTAGATACATTTTATGATAAAGAAACGTTTTATTTCTTAAAAGATGGCGTTGAAACGAGTTTAATTGCAGGCCGTCTGAAAGGTGAAACAGCCAAGTTTGATATCGTCGATAAAGAGGGTAATGTATTAGTTGCCGCTGGCAAGCGTATTACTGCAAAGAATATTCGCGATATTGAAAAATCTGGTTTGGAAAGGTTGCGCGTTGATCCAGAGAGTTTAGTGGGCCGAACTTTAGCAAAAGATGTCATCTCTGCCGATACAGGTGAGGTCTTGGCGGTTGCAAATAGTGAAATTACGGAAGAATTGTTGGCGCAGTTTGATATCAATGACGTACAAGAAATTCAAACACTATATATAAATGATTTGGATCAAGGTGGCTATATTTCGGCAACCTTACGTACCGATGAAACTGCTGATCAGCATGCTGCTAGGGTTGCTATTTACAGAATGATGCGTCCTGGGGAACCTCCCACTGAAGAAGCAGTGGAGCTATTGTTTAACAGACTGTTTTTTAACGAAGACAGTTATGATTTGTCGCGTGTCGGCAGAATGAAATTTAATACTCGCACCTATGAACAAAAATTGACCTCTGAGCAAAAGGCTTCATGGTATGGCAGATTATTGAACGAGACATTTGCCGGTGCTGCAGAAAAAGGTGGTTTTGTTTTGGGTGTGGAGGATATTGTTGCCTCTATCGCCACATTGGTGGAATTGCGCAATGGTCATGGGGAAGTAGACGATATCGACCATTTGGGCAACCGCCGTGTTCGTTCTGTTGGTGAATTGGCAGAAAATCAATTCCGTAGCGGATTATCACGTGTCGAACGTGCGGTTAAAGAGCGGTTGAATCAGGCCGAGTCGGAAAATTTAATGCCGACAGACTTAATCAATGCCAAACCTGTTTCTGCGGCAATTAAAGAATTTTTCGGATCCAGCCAACTGTCGCAGTTTATGGATCAGACTAATCCGTTGTCGGAAATTACCCATAAACGTCGTGTTTCAGCATTGGGACCGGGTGGTTTGACGCGTGAACGTGCCGGTTTCGAAGTGCGCGACGTACATCCGACTCATTATGGTCGTGTTTGTCCGATTGAGACGCCTGAGGGTCCGAATATCGGTCTGATTAACTCGTTATCAGTCTATGCCCGCACCAATGATTACGGTTTCCTTGAAACTCCATATCGTCGAGTGGTAGATGGTAAAGTAACTGACGATATTGAATATTTGTCTGCAATTGAAGAAGGCCGCTTCGTTATTGCTCAGGCGAATGCCGCATTAGATGAAGAAGGTCATTTGGTAGATGATTTGGTCACTTGCCGTGAGAAAGGCGAGACCATCATGGCTACAACAGATCGGGTTCAATATATGGATGTGGCAACCGGCCAGGCAGTATCGGTTGCAGCCTCTTTGATTCCATTCTTGGAGCATGATGATGCGAACCGTGCTTTGATGGGTGCCAACATGCAGCGTCAAGCGGTGCCTTGTCTGCGTGCTGAAAAACCGATGGTCGGTACCGGTATCGAACGTGCCGTTGCGGTCGATAGTGCCACTGCCATTGTGGCGCGTCGCGGCGGTGTGGTTGAATATGTTGATGCTAATCGTGTGGTAGTGCGCGTCCATGACGACGAAGCAGTTGCCGGCGAAGTAGGCGTGGATATTTACAATTTGGTGAAATTCACCCGTTCCAATCAATCCACAAATATCAACCAACGTCCGGCTGTGAAAGCGGGAGACGTATTGCAACGTGGCGATCTGGTGGCAGACGGCGCATCTACCGACTTAGGTGAGTTGGCTTTGGGTCAGAACATGGTTATCGCCTTTATGCCGTGGAACGGATACAACTATGAAGACTCGATTTTGATTTCGGAAAAGGTGGCTGCAGACGACCGTTATACCTCGATTCATATTGAAGAGTTGAATGTCGTTGCCCGCGACACCAAGCTGGGTGCGGAAGATATTACCCGTGATATTCCGAACTTGTCCGAGCGTATGCAAAGCCGTTTGGACGAATCCGGTATCGTTTATATCGGTGCGGAAGTGGAAGCCGGCGACGTGTTAGTGGGTAAAGTAACGCCTAAGGGTGAAACCCAGCTGACTCCCGAAGAGAAATTGCTGCGCGCCATTTTCGGTGAAAAAGCATCCGACGTGAAAGATACTTCGCTGCGTATGCCTACCGGTATGAGCGGTACAGTCATCGACGTTCAAGTCTTTACCCGAGAAGGTATCCAGCGGGACAAGCGTGCCCAAGCGATTATTGATGCCGAACTGAAACGTTACCGTTTGGACTTGAATGACCAACTGAGAATTTTCGATAACGATGCATTTGACCGTATCGAACGCATGATAGTCGGTCAAAAAGCCAATGGCGGGCCGATGAAATTGGCTAAAGGCAGTAAGATTACCGCCGAATATCTGGCAGGTTTGCCCAGCAAACACGATTGGTTTGATGTACGTGTTGCCGATGAAAACATTGCTAAGCAGTTGGAATTGATTAAAGGTAGCTTACAGGACAAACGTGAAGAAGCGGAAACCCTGTTTGAAATCAAGAAGAAAAAAATGACTCAGGGCGACGAATTGCAACCCGGCGTACAAAAAATGGTGAAAGTATTTATTGCCATCAAACGCCGTCTGCAAGCCGGCGACAAAATGGCCGGCCGCCACGGTAACAAAGGTGTGGTATCCCGCATTCTGCCGGTAGAAGATATGCCTTACATGGCAGACGGTCGTCCGGTAGATATCGTGTTGAACCCGCTGGGCGTACCTTCCCGTATGAACATCGGCCAGATTTTGGAGGTTCACTTGGGATGGGCAGCCAAAGGCATCGGTGAGCGTATCGGCCGTATGCTTGATGAGCAGCGCAAAACAAGCGAAATCCGCAAATTCCTGGATACCATGTACAACGGTGATTTGGGCGGGCCGGATATGCATAAGGAAGATTTGTCGCAACTGAGTGATGAAGAAATCTTGGTATTGGCGCAAAATCTGCGTAACGGTGCTACTTTTGCCTCTCCCGTATTTGACGGTGCGCATGAGACTGAAATCAAAGCCTTCCTTGATTTGGCCTATCCAAGCGATGACCCCGAAGTACAAAAATTGGGCTTTAACGACACCAAAACCCAAATCACCCTGTATGACGGCCGTTCCGGCGAACCTTTTGACCGTAAAGTAACTGTCGGCGTGATGCATTATTTGAAACTGCACCACTTGGTGGATGAAAAAATGCATGCCCGTTCGACCGGTCCGTATTCGCTGGTTACCCAGCAGCCGCTTGGCGGTAAGGCCCAATTCGGCGGACAACGTTTCGGTGAGATGGAGGTTTGGGCTTTGGAGGCCTACGGTGCAGCCTATACCTTGCAGGAAATGCTGACCGTGAAGTCGGACGATGTAAACGGACGAACCAAAATGTACGAAAACATCGTTAAAGGTGAACACAAAATTGATGCCGGCATGCCTGAATCATTCAATGTATTGGTCAAAGAAATCCGTTCTTTGGGCTTGGATATCGACTTGGAACGCCATTAATGTTCCGTTTCAGACGGCCTCTGCCACGTGAGGCCGTCTGAAAAGTCGACATTCGTGTCGGCATCCATATTCAGCCGAAACCCGAAAAGATAAAGGTACGATCGGAAAGTCAAGCCGTGCAGTTGCCGGATAAGCCGTTTTCAGACGGCCTGCCTTATTTCCGATACCGTATGCCCCAGCCAAAGCGGACGAAATGTCCCAAGGAGCAAAAATGAAAGCATTGTTAGACCTGTTTAATCCCCTGCAAACCGCAGGAATAGAAGAAGAATTCGATGCCATCAAAATCGGCATCGCCTCTCCTGAAACCATCCGTTCGTGGTCTTATGGAGAAGTGAAAAAGCCTGAAACCATCAACTACCGCACTTTCAAACCCGAGCGCGACGGCTTGTTCTGCGCCAAAATCTTCGGACCGGTTAAAGACTACGAATGTTTGTGCGGAAAATACAAACGTTTGAAATTCAAAGGCGTAACCTGTGAAAAATGCGGCGTGGAAGTAACCCTGTCCAAAGTGCGCCGCGAACGCATGGGCCATATCGAACTGGCCGCACCTGTAGCACACATTTGGTTCTTGAAATCCCTGCCGTCCCGCTTGGGTATGGTGTTGGATATGACCTTGCGCGACATCGAGCGCGTATTGTATTTCGAAGCTTTTGTGGTTACCGACCCCGGTATGACTCCGTTGCAACGTCGTCAATTGCTGAGTGAAGAAGATTATTATCAGAAATTGGATGAATATGGTGATGATTTCGACGCAAAAATGGGTGCGGAAGGTATACGCGATCTGTTGGCGAAGTTAGATATTGCGAAAGAAGTCGAAATCCTGCGTCAGGAATTGGAAAGCACCGGTTCGGACACCAAAATCAAAAAAATCGCCAAACGCTTGAAAGTATTGGAAGCGTTCCAACGCAGCGGCATGAAGCTGGAGTGGATGATTATGGATGTGCTGCCGGTATTGCCACCCGATTTGCGCCCGTTAGTGCCGCTGGACGGCGGCCGTTTCGCCACTTCCGATTTGAACGATTTGTACCGTCGCGTCATCAACCGTAATAACCGTCTGAAACGCCTGCTGGAACTGCACGCTCCCGACATCATTGTCCGCAACGAAAAACGTATGTTGCAAGAAGCGGTTGACTCGCTGTTGGATAACGGCCGTCGCGGTAAAGCCATGACCGGTGCCAACAAACGTCCGCTGAAATCATTGGCAGACATGATTAAAGGTAAGGGTGGTCGTTTCCGTCAAAACCTGCTGGGTAAACGTGTGGACTATTCAGGTCGTTCCGTGATTACCGTAGGTCCATACCTGCGTCTGCACCAATGCGGTCTGCCGAAAAAAATGGCTTTGGAACTGTTCAAACCGTTCATTTTCCATAAACTGGAAAAACAAGGTCTGGCCTCTACCGTTAAAGCAGCGAAAAAATTGGTAGAGCAAGAAGTACCGGAAGTATGGGACATCTTGGAAGAAGTCATCCGCGAACATCCGATTATGCTGAACCGTGCGCCGACCCTGCACCGTTTGGGTATTCAAGCGTTTGAACCCATCCTGATTGAAGGTAAAGCCATTCAGCTGCATCCGTTGGTATGTGCCGCGTTTAACGCCGACTTTGACGGTGACCAAATGGCGGTACACGTTCCATTGAGCTTGGAAGCGCAAATGGAAGCGCGCACCCTGATGCTGGCTTCAAACAACGTATTGTCTCCTGCCAACGGCGAACCGATTATCGTACCGTCTCAGGACATCGTATTGGGTCTGTATTACATGACCCGCGACAAAATCAACGGCTTGGGCGAAGGCAGCCTGTTTGCCGATGTTAAAGAAGTACACCGTGCCTACCATACCAAACAAGTTGAATTGGGTACGAAAATTACCGTGCGTCTGCGCGAATGGGTGAAAAATGAAGCGGGTGAATTCGAACCTGTCGTTAACCGTTACGAAACCACCGTCGGCCGTGCATTGTTGAGCGAAATCCTGCCGAAGGGCCTGCCGTTCGAATACATCAACAAGGCACTGAAGAAAAAAGAAATTTCCAAGCTGATTAACGCATCGTTCCGCCTATGCGGTTTGCGCGATACGGTTATTTTCGCTGACCACTTGATGTATACCGGTTTCGGATTTGCAGCCAAAGGCGGTATTTCCATCTGTGTGGACGACATGGAAATTCCGAAAGAGAAGCCGGAATTGTTGGCCGAAGCGCAAGCCGAAGTGAAAGAAATCGAAAACCAATACCGTCAAGGCTTGGTCACCAACGGCGAACGTTACAACAAAGTGGTCGATATTTGGGGTCGCGCCGGCGATAAAATCGCTAAAGCGATGATGGACAACCTGTCTAAGCAGAAAGTCATCGACCGTGACGGCAACGAAGTGGAGCAAGAGTCGTTTAACTCCATCTACATGATGGCCGACTCCGGTGCCCGTGGTTCTGCGGCGCAGATTAAACAGCTCTCCGGTATGCGCGGCTTGATGGCAAAACCTGACGGCTCGATTATCGAAACCCCGATTACGTCGAACTTCCGCGAAGGCCTGTCGGTATTGCAATACTTTATTGCGACCCACGGCGCACGTAAGGGTTTGGCCGATACCGCTTTGAAAACCGCCAACTCCGGTTACCTGACCCGCCGTTTGGTGGACGTTACCCAAGACTTGGTGGTGGTTGAGGACGATTGCGGCACTTCAGACGGCTTCATCATGAAAGCCGTGGTACAGGGCGGCGATGTGATTGAAGCATTGCGCGACCGTATTTTGGGACGCGTGGCCGCACAAGATATCGTTGATCCTTCTACCAACGAAACACTGGTGGAAGCCGGCACCCTGCTGACCGAACAACTGGTGGACATCATCGACAACTCCGGCGTGGATGAAGTGAAAGTCCGCACCCCGATTACCTGTAAAACCCGTTACGGCCTGTGTTCGAAATGTTACGGTCGTGACTTGGCTCGCGGTAAATTGGTCAATGCGGGCGAAGCCGTCGGTGTCATTGCGGCGCAATCGATCGGCGAACCGGGTACCCAGCTGACCATGCGTACCTTCCACATCGGTGGTGCGGCTTCCCGTGCGGCGGCAGCGAGCCACGTGGAAGCGAAATCCAACGGTACGGTGCGCTTTAACAGCCAAATGCGTTATGTGGCAAACAATAAGGGCGAGCTGATCGTTATCGGACGTTCTTCCGAAGTCGTGATTCACGACGAAATCGGCCGCGAACGCGAACGCCACAAAGTACCTTACGGCGCCACCTTGCTGGTACAGGACGGTTCCACCATCAAAGCGGGCACAACCCTTGCTACTTGGGATCCACATACCCGTCCAATGATTACCGAGCATGCCGGCCTTGTGAAGTTTGAAAACGTGGAAGAAGGTGTAACCGTTGCCAAACAAACCGACGAAATCACCGGCTTGTCCACTTTGGTGGTGATTGACGGCAAACGCCGCTCTTCCAGCACCAGCAAACTGCTGCGTCCGACGGTGAAACTGCTCGACGAAAACGGCGAAGAAGTCAAAATCCCGGGCACGGAAACCCCCGTTTCCATGGCCTTCCCGGTTGGCGCGGTGATTACCGTACGCGAAGGACAGGAAATTGGCAAAGGCGACGTATTGGCGCGTATCCCGCAGGCTTCGTCCAAAACACGCGACATTACCGGCGGTCTGCCGCGCGTGGCCGAATTGTTTGAAGCCCGTATCCCGAAAGATGCCGGCATGCTGGCCGAAGTAACCGGTACCGTGTCGTTCGGTAAAGAAACCAAAGGCAAACAACGCCTCATCATTACCGATGTGGACGGCATAGCCTACGAAACCCTGATTTCCAAAGAGAAACAGATCCTGGTGCATGACGGCCAAGTCGTAAACCGTGGCGAAACCATCGTAGACGGTTCGGTTGATCCGCACGACATCCTGCGTTTGAAAGGCATCGAAGAACTGGCGCGCTATATTGTTCAAGAGGTGCAGGAAGTTTACCGACTGCAAGGCGTGAAGATTTCCGACAAACACATCGAAGTCATCATCCGTCAGATGTTGCGCCGCGTGAACATTGTCGATCCGGGCGAAACCCGCTTCATCACCGGCGAACAGGTAGAACGCGCCGAAGTGATGGCGGTGAATGAGAAAGCATTGGCCGACGGCAAAGAACCGGCGCGCTTTGAAAATATCCTGCTGGGTATTACCAAAGCCTCTTTGTCTACCGACAGCTTCATCTCTGCCGCGTCCTTCCAGGAAACCACGCGCGTACTGACCGAAGCCGCGATTATGGGCAAACAGGACGACTTGCGCGGCCTGAAAGAGAACGTCATCGTCGGCCGACTGATTCCGGCCGGTACAGGCTTGACTTACCACCGTACGCGCCGCCGCCAATGGGCGGAGCAGCAGGCTGCGCAATCGGGAGAAACGGTTGCCGTCGCTCCGGTTGAAACGTCTGCCGACGAACAGCCGCAGGCATAAGCAGTACAAAACGCCGTCTGAAAAGACGGCGTTTTTCTTGGCAGTGTTTTCAGACGGCCTCATATGGCCAAAGATGGTCGATTCCAATAGAAAGGCCTGCCCGGCCATTTCCGGCGGTGTAATGATGGCCGCAGGAGGATTGGCCTTGGGCCTGCAATGTGAATCAGCCATTATTAGGCTTGGTTTGCTGTTGCCGAAGTTTGCCGCTTGAAAGCAGGTGGAACGATGCTATAAGATGCGGCCGTCTGTTTTCAGACGGCCTCACTGCCTGAAACAGATTATTCGGACTTTTCGCCATCAAGGAACAAACCGATATGAAAAACATCCTGTTAATCAACGGCCCCAATCTCAATTTGCTCGGTACGCGCGAACCGCAGATTTATGGTGCGGACACGCTGGCCGATGTAGAACGCCGCCTGATTGAATCGGCCGCGGGGCGCGGTGTCGCGGTGCAATGTTTTCAGAGTAACAGCGAAGGCGGGCTGGTAGACCGCATCCATGCCGCCCGCGATGAAGGCGTGGATGCAGTCATCATCAATGCGGGTGCTTATACGCACACCAGTGTCGCCATCCGCGATGCGCTGGCCGGTGTGGCCATACCGTTTGTCGAAGTGCATATTTCCAATGTCCACCGCCGCGAACCTTTCCGTCATCATTCCTATTTGTCGGACCTTGCCGAGGGCGTGATTGTCGGGCTGGGCGTGTACGGTTATGAGGCCGCACTGGATTTTTTGATTCGTCGGCAGGGTTGAGCGCACGCAGTAAAAAAGGCCGTCTGAAAACTTCCTCCCGTGGGGAAAAGGATTCAGACGGCCTTTCATATGTCCTCAGGCGCAGATTAAAGCAAGCCGTGTTCGTGCAGTTTTTTACGCAGCGTGTTGCGGTTGATGCCGAGAACGGCCGAAGCTCTCGATTGGTTGCCGCCGCACTGCGCCATCACGGTTTCCAGCATCGGTTTTTCCACTTGGCGCAACACCATGTCGTAGACGTTGCAGGCGGGTTCGCCGTCTAGCGTGCGGAAGTATTGGTAAAGGTTTTGCTCGATACAGTTGGCAATATCGGGAATTTTGTTGGGCATAGCATAATCTCGATTGGAATTTTTTTATATTTGCCGCCGTTGTATCCGGCAGCCCCGTAAGTGAATCGGTATTGTATGCAAAAAACTCAGTTTGCGATAGTTGTTAAACCGTTTATTTGGAAAATTTACCTTTTATCTCGATGCGGTGTGGTTTGGGCGCATTCAGACGGCCATTCGCCCTGCTCCTGCCGTTCCAAAAAGGCTGAAACGGCATCGTATTGTGCGGCGGCGGAATCGAGGGTATTGATGTGTTTGCGGCAGGCTTCGCCGTCGGGAAACGGCGCGAGATACCAGCCTATGTGCTTGCGGGCAATGCGCAGGCCTGCGGTTTCGCCGTAAAAGTCATACATTTCCCGCAGGTGTTCCAACATGGCGGCGGAGGCCGTCTGAAAGGCAACGGGTGCGGGCAGGCTGCCGTGCTGCAGGAAATGGGCGATGTCGGCAAACAGCCAGGGCCGGCCTTGCGCGCCGCGCCCGATCATCACGCCGGCCGCCCCCGTCTGCCGTAAAACCTCGGCGGCTTTTTGCGGGGTGGTGATGTCGCCGTTTACCCACAGCGGTATCGAAATGTCGTGTTTGACTTCGGCAATCAGGTCGTAAGAGGCCTGCCCTTTGTACATTTGCTCGCGGGTGCGGCCGTGGACGGCAAGTGCGGCGATGCCTGCCTGTTCGGCCATTTTGGCCACCGTGCGGATGTTTTTGTTGTTTTCGGCAAAACCGAGGCGGGTTTTCAGCGTGACGGGAACGTCCACCGCCGACACCACCGCGCGCAGGATGTCGTCCACCAGTTTTTCGTTTTGCAGCAATGCGCTGCCCGCCAGCACGTTGCAGACTTTTTTTACCGGGCAGCCCATGTTGATGTCGATAATCTGCGCGCCGTTTTCCACATTGTAGCGTGCGGCCTCGGCCATTTGTTGCGGGTCGCTGCCCGCAATCTGCACCGCCCTCAGGCCGTCTTCGCCGTCGAAATCGCCGCGCGACAGGCTTTTTTTGGTGTGGCGCAGCGAAGGGTCGCTGGCCAGCATCTCACTGACGGCGTAACCCGCGCTGAAACGGCGGGCCAGCCGTCGGAACGGTTTGTCGGTAATGCCTGCCATCGGCGCGAGGGCGACGGGTGTGGCGATGCTGTAGGGGCCGATGCGGAACATATTGGAAATACGGTGGAAACGGAAAAGGGCGGATTATAGTCAAATATCCGGCAAACCGTCACGGCAGACGGACTGTACCCGCATTTTTACCCAAGCCGGCAAAGGCCGTCTGAAAACAGGGTGGGCAAGGCGGATCGGCGGGAAAAAGTTGAAGCACGCGCGCCGCTGCTTTATGCTTGCGCGTTTTATCAAGACGGGACGGATCAGGCAATGGACGGACGACTGGAAGCGGGTGTGGACGAAGCGGGGCGCGGGCCGTTGGTCGGCAGCGTATTTGCCGCCGCCGTGATTCTTCCGCCCGATTACGATTTGGCCGGTTTGGCCGACTCGAAAAAACTCAGCGAGAAAAAGCGAGACGCGCTGGCGGAAGAAATCCGGCGGCAGGCGGTGGCCTGGTGCGTGGCTTCGGCCGACGTGGCCGAAATCGCCGAGCTGAACATCCTGCACGCCGCGATGCTGGCCATGCGCCGCGCGGTGGAAGGTTTGGCCGTGCCGCCGCAGAAAGTGTGGATAGACGGCAACCGCGTGCCCGAAGGTTTGGCCGTCGAAGCGGAAGCCGTGGTGAAGGGCGACGACAAAATCGCCGCCATATCCGCCGCATCGATACTGGCCAAAACCGCCCGCGACGCGGAAATGTACGCCTTGGCCGAACGCTATCCGCAATACGGTTTCGAAAAACACAAAGGCTACGGCACGGCGGCGCACCTGGCCGCCCTGAGACAATACGGCGCGCTGCCGGAACACAGGGCGGGTTTCGCCCCCGTGCGCGAATTGCTGGCGCAGGGGCGTTTGTTTGAATAGGCCGTCTGAAAACACGGTTTCGATTGAAAGGGAAACAGCATGAACATCACCGTATTGGCCGTCGGCACGAAAATGCCGCGCTGGGTGGACGAGGCGGTAAACGAATACGCCAAACGCTTCGGCCGCGACATTCAGTATGCCTTGAAGGAAATCAAGCCGGAAAAACGCGGCGCGGGCGTGAATGCCGCGCAGGGCATGGCGGCGGAGGAAAAACGGATTGTGGAAGCCGTGCCGGAAGGCGCGTATCTGGTGGTGCTGGACGAACGCGGCAAAGCGCCGACTTCGCTCGAATTGGCAGCATATCTGAAAGACTGGCAGTTGCAGGGCGAACACGTCTGCTTCGTGATTGGCGGCGCGGACGGCATGACCGACGCGCTCAAACAGCGGGCGAAAATGATGCTGCGCCTCTCCAGCCTCACCCTGCCGCACGGCATGGTGCGCGTGCTGCTGACCGAGCAGCTTTACCGCGCGGTGTCGATTCTGAACCACCATCCGTATCACCGCGAATAGGCGGGAAAACGTCAAAGGCCGTCTGAAAAAAACGTTACGCCGTTTTCAGACGGCCTCAAACTATACAGCCTAGAAAAATGGAGCGAATATGACTTATGCCGAGTTTTACGCCCGAATAGAAAACTTCCCCAACCGTTTTTCAAACCGCAGCCTCGCAAGCTATCTGTCGGCACTGCATGCCCTGACAGAAGCACGGCAGGCCAGGCCTTTTACGGCGGATCTGTGCCTCAGCCTGCTCGAACAGGCCTTTACCGCCGAATCCGTGCCGTTCGATGCCGCATGGCCGGTTATCCGCACCGCGCCAGCTGACACAGAATACGCCCTTTCGACTATGCTTGCGCCGTGATGCGTTTCCAAGCCGCAGAACTGCACAGAATGGGCGACGGGCAAACGGAAAACGGATGCCGCGATTTCAGTGCTTTTTCGGAAACTGGGCATGTGTGGTACAACTTCGATCCCTTTTCATTACTGGAATGCGGCGCGCGCGGCATGGCGGATTTGAACGGAGAAGAGGCGGCCGTGCAGGAAAGTTGGGATTTTTTGGGCCGCCTGCTGGAGATAGGGCGCGTTTACGAATAGCCGTACCGAATATTGCCGAAGCCGGCTTGAATAGCATAAAGGCCGTCTGAAAACCGTTTCCACATGGTTTTCAGACGGCCTTTTGATGATTGCCGCCCTGCCTGCGGCGAATCCGATAACGGGTATCGGGCTGTTTAAAACAGATGTTTCAGACGGCCTTTCTGCCAATGGCAACAATCTGCCGGGGTGAATCAATTTACGCCCTGCGCCTGCCGTTTCTGCGGCATTTCGATTTTATTGCACTGCCGATTATGTGCCGCAGGCGGATGGTTTCGAGCTGCCGTTATGCGCGTTGGCTCAATGGTTTTCCGGTTCGGCCTTTGGCGTTTCTTGTGGTGCGGTTTGCCGGCCGCCTTCGGTGTCTGCGCTGTGCTCAAGGGCTTGGCCGCTTGGATTGCCGCCGTCGTTACCGGGCGCAGCTGCGGCGGCCGATGGGCCGTGCAGGGCGGAATGGGCGGGTTCGAGCAGGGCGGCGGTGGCGGAAAGCTGCTGCCACAGCAGGCTGTTTTGTTCGCGGCCGTCGTGCGGGTGCAGCTGTTCCAGTTCGGCCTGTACGTCGGCGAGACGGGTTTGGAAGTCGGTTTTGCCCAGTTCCGGCACGGCTTCGAGCAGGTCGCAGAGGCGGTAGGCGGCGGGGAAGTATTGCTGCAGGAAGGGTTGGTGTTCGTCGTCGCGGCGGATGGTGGAGCGGTATGCGCCGAGGGCGGAGATGTAGCCGATGAGGGAATAGTTGATTTTCAGCAGTTGGAAGCCGTCTGAAAGGCGGCTGCCGTATTTGGACGGTTCGGCCGACATGTCGGACAGTGTGCTGGAGAGGGCGGCGGCGCGTTCGTGGCTCAGGCGGCGCGCGCTGCGGTAGGCGACGTCTTCGCCGCCGCCGCTTTTCAGGCTGTCGAGGATGCCGCGCAGGTAGCCCGCGTCGGCGGCGATGGCGGCCGCGCCGGTTTTGCCCAGTTGCAGGTAGTGCCAGTCGGGCCAGATGTAGGACACGGCCGCCCAGGCGAGCAGGCAGCCGACGACGGTGTCGGCCATGCGCATCGGCAGGGCTTGGGCGATGTCGAAGCCGGCGATGGAAAAGCCGGTGAGGGCTTGGATGGTGATGAAGAAGGTGGAATAGCTGTATTTGTTGGCGCGGAAGAGGAAGAACAGGGCCACGCCGGCGGTCAATACCATCAGTTTGGCTTCGAGCGACTGGGTGAAGTAGGGCAGCAGGGAGCCGACGAGTACGCCCGCCAGTGTGCCGGCGATACGTTGTTTCAGACGGCTTTGGGTGGCGGAGTGGTTGGGTTGGCAGACGAATACTGCGGTCAGCAGTATCCAATAGCCGAAGTTCAGTTGCAGGGTTTCCACTACGAGGCCGCAGAAGAGCACCAGTATCGCCATGCGGACGGCGTGGCGGAAGGTGGGGGCTTCGGGGGTGAGCTGGCGGCGGATGCTTTTGAAGGCGTCTTTCAGTTTGGCCGAATCGTGGTGGGCGATGCGCAGGTCGCCGCCTTGTTCTTCGGTCAGGCCGCTTTCGAGGTGGGAGAGCTGGTAGTTGATGCTTTGCAGGTTGGCGGCCAGCCGTTGCAGTTGCGGCAGTTCGGCCGCGTCGCGGTGGAGTTCGGCATAATGCGCCACCGACTGCCTCAGGCCTTTGCGCGCCCGTGCCAGACGCGGGTCGTCTTCATAAACCCGGCCGTTTTTCAGGCTGTCGGCGATGTCGCGGCAGGCCTGTGCCTGCAATTCCATCAGGCGCAGGAAGCGGAAAATCAGGTCGCTGTTTTTCAGTTTGTCCGCCATGGCGCGGTAGTGTATGTGGCTGGAACTGGCGCGTTCGTGGATGTCTTGGGCGGCGAAGTAATAGCGCAGCATACGGGTGGTGCGCGGATGGCGGTGCTGGCCGCGTATGCGGTAGAACAGCGCGCTGCGGCAGAGGTTGAAAGTGTCGATGACGCGGCTGTTTTTCATGGCCAGGTCGATTTGACGCTGCTCCAGGCCGTCTGTTTCGTCGGGGTCGAAAAAAACGGCTTTGGCATCGAGATACGCACCCAGTGCAGAATAGGCTTCGGCCACGGCTTCCTGCACCGGGCGGTGAGGCAGCAGGATGTGCAGCAGCAGGGTAACGGCGTTGTAGAGCGACGCGCCGCACAAAATCATCAGCGGATTGACGTACCAGGCGGCCGGATGGGCGGGGTTGTAGGTCAGCGTGGTGTATACCGCCACCGCCAGCGTGCCGAAGGAGATGGTACGGTAGCGCAGTCCGACCGCGCCGATCATGGTGAAAACGAAGGCCAGCAGGGCCATCACCGCCAGAAACACCACGGGCCGCTCCAGCGCGGCCTGCACCGCCAGCGAGGACACGGCAAAGGCCGCCAGCGACACCGCCGTATTTTTCAGACGGCCTGACAATACGTTGTCCAAATCGACCAGGCCGCCCGCAATCACGCCCAGCACCAGCGGAATCGTAACCGATTCCAGGCGGAAGCGGTAAACTAGATAGGCGATGATGCCGGTACTCACCAGCGACGGCAGCATGGCAATCAGTTTGGCATTGACGGGCGGGGTTTTGAATTTCATTTTGCGGGCAGGGACAGTCTGGGAAAACGGCATTTTACACATTTTCAGACGACCCCAGCCTGAAAATCCCAACCCCGAAAAGGCAAATATGCGATAATCGCCCCGTCCTACCGATTAGAGGCAACACATGGCCCGCCCCGCATTTTCCACCCGCCCTTTCCGGGCCGCATGCCGCGGCGCATCCGTCATTGTTTGCCGTTGTTTCGCAAAACCCCGCCTTCGCGGGGTTTTTGCCGAATGAAGAAAGGAAGCCGAATGCCCAACCCGCTTTACCGACAACATATAATTTCCATTTCCGACCTGACCACCGAACAGCTCGAACTGCTGCTTCAGACGGCCTTGAAGCTGAAAGAGCACCCGCGCGACGACCTGCTAGAAGGTAAACTCATCGGCTCATGCTTTTTCGAGCCCTCCACCCGCACGCGCCTGTCGTTTGAAACCGCCGTACAACGCTTGGGCGGCAAAGTCATCGGCTTTGCCGACGGCGCGAACACCAGCGCGAAAAAAGGCGAAACCCTCGCCGACACCGCCCGCATCATCTCCAGCTACACCGACGCCATCATCCAACGCCACCCCAAAGACGGCGCGGCGCGCGTGTCCGCCGAGTTTTCCAAAGTCCCCGTCATCAACGCCGGCGACGGCACCAACCAACACCCCAGCCAAACCCTGCTCGACCTCGTGACCATCTATGAAACCCAAGGCCGTCTGAACAAGCTCAAAATCGCCATGGCGGGCGACCTCAAATACGGCCGCACCGTCCATTCCCTCTGCCAAGCCCTCAAACGCTGGGACTGCGAATTCGCCTTCGTCTCCCCGCCCAGCCTCGCCATGCCCGAATACATCACCGAAGAACTCGAAGCCGCAGGCTGCCGTTACCAAATCCTGCCCGACCTCGAAGCCGCCGTCGAATGGGCGGACATCCTGTACATGACCCGCGTCCAACGCGAACGCTTCGACGAACAAGAGTTCGCCAAAATCCAAGGCAAATTCAACCTCAACGCCGCCATGCTCGCCCACGCCCGCCCCAACCTGCGCGTGTTGCACCCTCTGCCGCGCGTTGACGAAATCCACCCCGACGTCGATGCCACGCCGCACGCCTACTATTTCGAGCAGGCGACCAACGGCGTTTACGCCCGCATGGCGATTTTGTCGCTGGTGTTGAACGAAGAAGTGTAAGGAAAGAACATGGAAAATAAAAAACTCAGCGTCGAAGCCATCGAAAACGGCACCGTCATCGACCACATCCCCGCCGGGCTGGGCCTGGCCATCCTGCGCCAGTTCAAACTGCTGCACTACGGCAGTGCCGTAACCGTCGGCTTCAACCTGCCCAGCAAAACCCAAGGCAGCAAAGACATCATCAAAATTTCCGGTGTGGCGTTCGACGATGCCGCCGCCAACCGGCTGGCGTTGTTCGCGCCCGAAGTCACCGTCAACACCATAGCCAATTTCAAAGTGGTGGCCAAACGCCACCTGACCCTGCCCGACGAAATTGCCGAAGTGTTCCGCTGCCCCAATGCCAACTGCGCCAGCCACGGCGAACCGGTGAAAAGCCGCTTTTCCATCCGCGGCCAAGGCAGCCAGACCAAGCTCAAATGCCATTACTGCGAAAAAACCTTCCCACGCGAATTCGTATTGGATGCCTGATGCGGAGAGGCCGTCTGAAAAACAGGTTCCGACATTGCCGAAGCCCGTTTCAGACGGCCTTTCCAAATCGGGCATATCCTTTATAATCCGCCGCTTTCCCATTCAAAAGGTCGTCTGAAATGACTCAAAACGCAAGCAACCTCTGCTGGCTCGATATGGAAATGACCGGGCTTGACCCCGAACGCGAACGCATTATCGAAGTCGCCATGATTATCACCGACCCCGATTTGAACGTCTTGGCGCAGTCCGAAGTTTATGTCGTCCACCAAAGCGACGAACTGCTCGACGGCATGGACGCTTGGAACACCGCCACCCACGGCCGCACGGGGCTGACCCAGCGTGTGCGCGAATCGCAACTGACCGAAGCCGAAGTGGAACAAAAACTGCTGGACTTTATCGCGCAATGGATTCCCGAAAAATCCACGCCGATGTGCGGCAATTCCATCCATCAAGACCGCCGCTTCATGGTCAAATACATGCCGCGCCTCGAAGCGTATTTCCACTACCGTAATCTGGACGTATCCACCCTGAAAGAACTTGCCAAACGTTGGAATCCGCCCGTTGCCAAAGGCGTGGTGAAACGCGGTTCGCATCAGGCTTTGGACGATATTCTCGAAAGCATCGAGGAAATGCGTTACTACCGCGAAAACTTCTTGAAACTGCCTGAGGCCGTCTGAAAACACCATCGGCACACTTTTTCAGACGACCTCCCACCATCATGTCCTATCAATACCGCCAATCACTGCCCGACACGCCGCTGGACATCGTCGGCGACGTTCACGGCGAATTTGCCGCCTTTCAATCGCTGCTGCACCGGCTCGGCTACCGCGACGACGGTTTCCATCCGCGCGGGCGGCGGCTGGTGTTCGTCGGCGATTTGTGCGACCGCGGCCCCGACAGCCCCGCGATGCTGGCGTGGTTCAAACAGGCTTATGAACGCGGATGGGCATGGATGGTTTTGGGCAACCACGAATTGAACATTCTTGCCGACGACCCGAAAGACGGCTCCGGCTGGTTTTTCGATGTCCGCGCCGAAAAAGACGCCCATTACGCGCCGTGGCATTGCGTTGAAGAGAAAGAGAAAACCGAATTGTGCGCATGGCTTGCCGAACAGCCCCTGCTGCTGGAGCGCGAAGACCTGCGCATCGTCCACGCCGCCTGGCTGCCGCCGCAAATCGAACGCCTCGAGGAAGCAAAAGGCGAAAGCCTGACCGCACAATACCGCCGCTTCGATGCCGAATTAAAACACCGCCTTCAGTCGGCCTCTTGGTATCCCGACTACCTCTACGAACAAGCGCATTATGCCCCGCAGGCGGAAAACCCCGACCATGCGCCGCCGCCCATGCCCGCCACCGCGCGATACGAACTCGAACGCAGCCGCCTGCATCCGATACGCGCCCTCACCAGCGGCGTGGAGCGTTTGGCGGACAAGCCGTTTTACGCCGGAGGACGCTGGCGCGGCACGACCCGTTGCGCGTGGTGGGACGACTACCGCGACGACAAGCCCGTCGTTATCGGCCATTATTGGCGCAGTTGGCAGCCGTCTCCCGCCGCCGTTGCCGCCGAACGGCTGTTGCTGCCGCCGCAGCCGGATGTCTGGCACGGCGCGCGGCGCAACGTGTTCTGCGTCGATTTCTCCATCGGCGCAAGCTGGCGGGCAAGGAAATTCCCGCAGAAATACCGTCCCGAACAGTTCAGGCTGGCGGCGTTGCGCTGGCCGGAGAAGGTGTTGGTGTTTGAGAACGGCGAATGCGCGGCGACGCGTTAGATGCGGATACGGACAGACAAAAGGCCGTCTGAAAAAACGTTTTGAGGTTTTTCAGACGGCCTTTTTCCGTTGCGGGTACGGCGGGGCTGGTTTTATCGGCGAAACCGGAAGCCTGCGGTTATCCGCGTGCGGATAAAGTGCGAACGGTATTGCGCGCTTTGCTGTAATGAAAAACAGTTGGTTTGCAGAATGTTTTTGAAGAATGTTGGGGCCGTCTGAACAGGCGGTGCGGGCTGAGGCGGCAGAGACGGGTTTATCCGCCGTCTTTTTTCCGTTTCGCCCTCGGATGGGCGCGGTCGTACACTTGCGCCAGGCGGTCGAAATCGAGTTTGGTGTAAATCTGGGTGGCGGACAGGTTGCTGTGGCCGAGCAGCTCCTGTATGGCGCGGATGTCGCCGGAGGATTGCAGCAGGTGGCTGGCGTAGCTGTGGCGCATCATGTGCGGGCTGAGGTGTTGCGGGCTGCCGTTTTTTACCGCCCAGTCGCGCAGGCGGTTTTGGATTTGGCGGATGCCCAGCCGTTTGCCCGTGTGGCCGGTGAACAGGGCGGTTTCGCCGCTTTGCGCGATCCGTTGCGGCAGGTAGGCGCGCAGGGCGGAAACGCTGCGGCTGCCCAGCGGCACTTGGCGGTGTTTGCCGCCTTTGCCGCGCACTTCCACCCAGCCTTCGTCGAGCAGGATGTCGTCCGTATTCAGGCCGTGCACCTCGGCCACGCGCAGGCCGCTGCCGTAGAGCAGTTCGAATATGGCCAAATCGCGCACGTCGAGGCCGTTTTTTGCGGGCGCGTGGTCGAGCAGGCGGTTGAGCGGTTCGGCATCCACGGCTTTCGGCAGCCGTTCGGGTGCTTTCGGTGCTTTCAGGCGGACTGTCGGGTCAGCATCGAGCAGCTTTTGCCGCATGAGGAAGGCGCAGTATTGCCGCCAGACGGAAAGTTTGCGGGCAAGGCTGCGTTCGGATTGGTTTTGCTGCGACAGTTTTTTCAGGACGGCGACGAAGTCGTTGCGGCCGACGGATTGGCCGTGCGCGGGCAGCAGGCTGAAGAGTTGTTGTAGGTCGCGGCGGTAGGCGGCGAGCGTGTGCGCGGATTTGCCCTGCCTTTGCAGTTCGGCAAGGTAGGGGTCGAGGTGGTGCGGCAGTTCGTCCGGCGTCATCGGGTTTCCTGTCAAGGTAGGGAAGAGGCCGTCTGAAAGCCGGTTTCAGACGGCCTTTGCGGTTTAAGAACGGTAGTCGGCGTTGATGGAAACGTAATCGTGCGAGAGGTCGCAGGTGTAGACGGTGGCCTGTTCGCGGCCGCGTTGCAGGTCGATGCGGACGGTGATTTCGCTTTCGTTCATGACGGCCTGACCCTGTTCTTCGGTGTAGCCGGCGGCACGGCCGCCTTTTTCCGCCACCAATACGCCGTTGAGCCACATTTTCAGGGTGTTGCAGTCCAAATCGACGCCGGAACAGCCGACGGCGGCCAGCAGGCGGCCGAGGTTGGGATCAGAGGCGAAGAAGGCGGTTTTGACCAGCGGGGAGCGGGCGACGGCATAGGCAGCCCGGCGTGCTTCGTCGCGGCTTTCGGCGTTGCAGACTTCGATGGTGATGAATTTGGTCGCGCCTTCGCCGTCGCGGACGATGGCTTGGGCGAGTTCGAGGGCGAGGCCGCAGAGCAGCTCTTTGAGCTGTTTGTAGCGCGGGTCGGCGATGTTGTCGATTTCGCTTTGGCCGTTTTTGCCGGTGGCGATGATGACGAAGCTGTCGTTGGTGCTGGTGTCGCCGTCCACGGTGATGCTGTTGAAGGTGTCGTCGGCGATTTCCTGGGTCATCAGCTGGAGGACGGGTTGGGAAACTTTGGCATCGGTGGCGATGAAGCCGAGCATGGTCGCCATGTTGGGATGAATCATGCCGGAGCCTTTGGCGATGCCGGTGGCGCGGACGGTGTGTTTTTCGCCGACTTTGCCTTCGCGCGAGGCGGATTTGGGAATGGTGTCGGTGGTCATGATGGCGCGCGCCGCATCCGCCCAGCCGGCCGGGCGCAGTTTGGGCAGGGCGGCAATAATTTTGTCGGCGGGCAGGGGTTCGAGGATGACGCCGGTGGAGAAGGGGAGGACTTGGGTCAGGGCGCAGCCTGCCTGTTCGGCCGCCGCTTCGCAGACGGCCATGGCGCGGTTATGGCCTTCTTCGCCCGTTCCCGCGTTGGCGTTGCCGGTGTTGATGACGAGGGCGCGTACGCCGTCGGCATCGAACAGGTGTTGTTTGCAGATGCGCACGGGTGCGGCGCAGAAGCGGTTTTGGGTAAACACCGCGCCGACTGTGATGCCGTTGGAGAGCAGCATCAGGGTGAGGTCGTCGTGTTGCGGTTTTTTGATGCCCGCCTGTCCGACGAAGAGGCGGATGCCGTCGATGGCTTGGAGTTGGCCGGCGGGGGTTTCTCGATAATTGACTGCCATGATTTTTTCCTTTGTATCGTTGGGATGGGCGTTGGCGGAAGGGAAACCGCTTCCGCTGCTTGTCCGATTCTACCGCTTCGGCGGGCGGGCTTTCAACCGTGTTCGGAACGGGAAAGAGGCCGTCTGAAAAAGCACCCGCGCGGCGGAATGCTTTTCAGACGGCCTCTTCTGATTGAGGGCGATCAGTGCATGATGGGCGGCAAGACGCGGAATTGGAGGCTGCGCGCTTTGCCGGGGTTGCTTGGGTAGTTGAGGCCGCGGGCGATGTCTTCCACCGCGCTGTCCATAGGCGGGATGGGGTTGCCTAGTGCGTCGAGCAGGACTTTGCCTTTTGCGGGCGCGGCTTTGGCGGTGGAAGGCCGGTTTGTGACCGACGGCGGCTGTGCGGAGGCGGTAACGGGGCGGCTGTTCATGGCCAGTGCCTGCGCGTACTGTTCTTTCACATAATCGGGCTGTTCTTGGTGGCGCGCCAGCGCGCGGTAGTCTTCCAAGGCTTCCTGGTCGCGTCCCAAGGCGATGAGGACGGCCATGCGGTCGCGTTTGGCCTGGTTGTAGATTTCGCTGTTTTCTTCGCTTTCGCGCAGGATTTTGCTCAGGCCGTCGTAAACTTGTTCCAACCGTTTGCGGTCGCCGTCGGCACGGGCGCGGCGCAGTTCGTCGGCCAGTTTGGCGTGGCGCAGCCACAGACGGTCTTTGGCAGAGAAAAATTTGCCGTGGCGGGAGATGAGTTGTTCTTGTGCGGCAAAGTCGCGGCGTTCGGCGGCGGCGCGGTATTGCTGCAGGATGTGGTCGCGTTCGGCGGTTTCGGCTTCGCGGCGGCGGTTTGCTTCCTGCTGCTTGCGCGACGGTACGGCGGTTTCGTTGTTTTGGATGCGGTTGTCCATGTAGGACTGGGCGGCGGCGATGTCGGCATCGTTGCCGAAGCGTTCGCGGTAGAGGGCGATTTGGTTGATGGCGGAGATGTAGTCGTTGCCGTCGAGTGCGGTCAGCGCGCCGCCCAGCCAGCCGATTTTGCGTTCGGGGTCGCTTTTTTGCAGTGCTTGGTAAAGTTGGAGGGCGGTGTCGAACTGTTTTTCGTCGCGGGCGGCTTTGGCCAGGTTTTCCAGTTCGTCGGGCGCGTAGTCGCCGGGGCGGCATTCGGGGCAGGCGGCCAGTGCCTGCCGCCTGTCGCCGCGCCGTACCAGCAGTGCAATCCAGTCGGCACGGACTTTGCCGTTGCCGGTTTTCCGGTAGAGTTCGCCCATTTTTCGGGCGGCTTCGGCCAGTTGGCTGTCGCCCTGCCGGGCATAAACGGCCAGCCGTTCGCGTTCGCGGTCGGTGTCGTCGGCGCGGGCGGTGCAGCAGAGTGCGAGGAGGAGGGCGGTCAGTGCGGTACGGGCTTTCATGCGGTGGGTCGCGTAGTGGTTGTGGGCCGTTATGATAGGGGTTTGTGCGGGAAAAGGCTATTGCTGCGGGTTTTCCGCATCGCCGTCGACGAAGGCGTGCCGTTTTTGGTGGTAGGCTTCTTCGGCCTCGCCCTGCCGCCAATAGGGGACGGCGTAGCAGCGGGCGGGCGGTAGTTTCCAGGTTTGGCGGGCAATGGGGCGCAGCGCGGCCACCAGTTCGGCTTCGGCGGCAAACCAGACGTAGCAGTCGGCGTTTTCGGGTTCGGCTTGTCCGACGGCTTCGACGATGGCGGCATTTTGCTCGGCTCCGCCGATAAAGGTGCGGACGGTGATGCCGGGCGGGTGTCGGAAGTCGTCCGGCAGGTCGGCGGGGTCGGGCAGCAGCAGGAATACCTGCCCGCGTGCTTCAGACGGCATTTGTTCGAGCATGGCGGCGATGGCGGGCAGGGCGGTCAGGTCGCCTGCCAGCAGGTAGTATGCAGCCGGTTTCAGGATGCTGCCGCGTTTGGGGGCGGTGATGCCGACGGTTTGGCCGGGCAGGGCGCGGGCGGCGAAGGCTGCGGCCGGGCCGTTGTCGCCGTGGAGGACGAAATCGACTTCCAGCAGGCATTTGCCGGCATCGAAGCGGCGGACGGTGTAGGTGCGGCTGTAAGGTTTGGCCGACGGGTCGCGCCATTTCGGACGGCCGTTTTCAAAGCCTTCGGGCATTTGCGGCTCGGCCTGCCCGCTTCGGGGCAGCAGCAGTTTGAACGGTACGCCGTTGCTTTCGCATGGGTAGTCGGCCAGTTCGGGGCCGGAAAAGGTGATGCGGCACATGTTTGTGCCCAGCATCCTGCGGCTTTGCACTTGAATCAGGCGGGGTCTGTCGGGGCGGTTCATCAGTTTGTCCTCGTTTCGGGTTACGGTTTGCGGGAGGGTGTTTCAGCGGGGAAAGGGATTTGGCTTGAGTCGGTTGCGGGGTCTGCTTCCTAATGGAAACCTCGGTTTGTCTGCGTGCAGACCTACGGCGTTTGTTTTTATTCCGTTGAAACTGTGTTTCAGACGGCCTTTTTCAGACGGCCTCTACAGTTTTTTCGGCGTGCTTCGCGCTGTTCGGCTTGGGCAGGCGCAGGGTCGGGCTGTGTTGCAGGGTGTAGATGGCGGTGTCGATAATCGGCGGGACGACGGCTTCCAAATCCAGGTCGTCTTCGTGCAGCCACATTTCCATCAGGCCGCAGATGGTGGCGCGCAGGTAGGTGATGGCCAGGTCGATGTGGAGGTCGCCGGGCAGTTCGTTGCGGGCGGTGCAGCGGAGGACGATTTCGCGCAGCTGTTCTTCCCACAGGGCAATGTATTTTTTCTGCACGGCCATGATGGCTTTGTTTTCTTCCGTGTATTCGCATTTCAAATGGGTGATGACGAAGAGTTTGTAGTGCAGCTTGTCGTGCTTGATGTGGACGAAGATGCTGTTCAGCAGTTGCCTCAGGCCTTGTTTGTCGGCTTTTTTGAGGCCGTCTGAAAATGTGGTGCTGAAGTCTTCGAAGGTTTGCCGGAACAGTTCTTCAAACAGTTCTTCCTTGTTTTTGAAATGCCAATAAAGCGCGCCGCGCGTTACGCCTGCGTTGCGGGCGATGGCTTGAAGCGGGGTTTTCGCCACGCCATGGAGGAAAAAGGTGTCGAGGGCGGACTGCAACAGCTGCTCGCGGGTTTTTTGGGCTTCGGCCTTGGTTTTTCTCATGGTTTGTGAAACGGAATAAGTAAAAAAATTCCGCGCATTATAAGATTCAATTTACTTACATTCAAAATTGTATGTATAATGCGCGGCTTCAAGTTGTCATAAAAAGAGCGGATTAGGCCGTCTGAACATTCAGACGGCCTGATTTGGTGCAGGTTTGAACAGAATTTATACAGGAAACGATATGATGCAGAAATTTTCCGCGCACACGGCAAGGCTGGCTGTTTTGGCTGCCGCCACCGCTTTGGCTTTGGCCGCCTGCGGCGGCAAAGACGGCGGTCAGGCGGCTGCGGGGCAAAAACAGGGCGGCGCGCAACAAAAGCAGGCTCCCTCGCCCGTAGTTGAGGTGGTTACCGTAGAGCCGCAGGATGTGGCTTTGAGTGTCGAGCTGCCCGGCCGTCTGGAGGCCGTGCGTTCCGCCGACGTGCGCCCGCAGGTGGGCGGTATCGTCAAACGCCGCCTGTTTGAAGAGGGCAGCTATGTGCGCGAAGGCCAGCCGCTGTATCAGCTGGAAGACGCGACTTATGTCGCCTCGTTGGAAAGCGCGCGCGCCCAACTGGCTTCGGCCGAAGCAACGCTGGCCAAGGCCAATGCCGACCTGGCGCGCTACCGCCCGCTGGTAGAAGCCGATGCCATCAGCAAGCAGGAATATGATGCCGCCGTTACCAGCAAGCGATCTGCCGAAGCCGGTGTGAAAGCAGCCAGGGCAGCCATCAAGTCGGCACAAATCAATGTGAACTATTCCCGCATCACCGCGCCGATTTCCGGCTTTATCGGTCAGTCTAATGTTTCCGAAGGCGCGTTGGTCAGTGCAAACAGTACGACGGCGATGGCCAATATCAAGCAAACCGATCCGATGTATGCCAATGTAACCCAATCGGCTACCGAAATCATGAAGCTGCGCCAGCAGATTGCAGACGGCCGTCTGAAAGCCGTTGACGGTCGTATCGAAGTGGACATCAAACTGGAAGACGGCACGGTTTATCCGCAAAAAGGCTTTTTGATGTTTGCCGACACCAACGTCAACGAAACCACTGGGCAGGTGAAACTGCGCGTGGTCGTGCCCAATCCGCAAAACGTCTTAATGCCCAACCTTTACGTCCGCGCCGTGATGACGCAGTCCGTCGTGCCGAACGCCTATGTCGTGCCGCAGCAGGCGGTAACGCGCGGACAGCAGGACACCGTACTCGTGGTAAACGCGAAAAACGAAATGGAGCCGCGCCCGGTAACCGTGGCGGCGCAGCAGGGCAATAATTGGGTGATTACTTCCGGCCTGAATGCGGGAGACAAGGTTGTTGTCGCCGGTACCACCATTGCCGGCATGATGAGCGCGAAAACCGGCGTGAAAACGGTTACGACGAAAGAATGGACGCCGCCTGCCGAAGCCGCCAATACCCCCGCCGAGGCTCAGTCTGCCGCCGCTTCCGCTCCCCAGCCTGCCGCCTCCGAGCAGAAAGCCGACGTTCAGACGGCCTCAGAGGTCAAACCCGAAGCCAAATCCGCTTCCGAAGCCAAATCCAAATAAGGAACAGCGAATATGGCTAAGTTTTTTATCGACCGCCCCATTTTCGCGTGGGTAATCGCGATATTTATCATACTGGCGGGCGTAATCGGCATCCGTTCGCTGCCGGTGTCGCAATATCCGTCGGTGGGCGCGCCCACCATCACGCTGACTGCCGCCTATCCCGGCGCGTCGGCACAAGTGATGGAAGACAGCGTACTGGCCGTCATCGAACGGAACATGAACGGCGTCGAAGGTTTGGACTACATGACCACCAACGCCACATCCAGCGGCCGCGGTACGGTCAGCCTGACCTTTACGCCGGAAACTGATGAGAGTTTTGCCCAAGTCGAGGTGCAGAACAAACTGTCGGAAGTAACCGCGACACTGCCCGCTACTGTGCAGCAAAACGGCGTAACCGTCTCCAAATCGCGCTCCAACTTCCTGATGGTTTTGATGATGTCGTCCGACACCATCGGTACGGAGGAAATTGCCGACTATGTGGAGCGTAATATCAAGCCCGAAATTCAACGTATCGACGGTGTCGGCGAAGCCCGCCTGTTCGGTTCGCAACGTGCGATGCGGGTTTGGGTGGATCCGAAAAAGCTGCAGAACTACAACCTCTCCATGGCCGAGGTTTCGTCTGCCATCTCTACGCAAAACGCCCAAATTTCCGCCGGTTCGCTCGGTGCCCTGCCGAATGTGAGCGGACAGGCCATTACCGCCACCATCACGGCGGAAGGCCAGCTGAAAACAGCCGAAGAATTCGGCAACATCATCGTCCGTGCAAACACCGACGGCTCCAACGTTTACCTGAAAGACGTGGCGCGTGTCGAGTTGGGCAGCCAGGAATATTCCACTTCCACCCGATTGAACGGCAAGCCGGCCGTCGGTATGGCCGTCATGCTGTCCAACAAGGGTAACGCGATGGCTACCGCCGCCGCCGTGCGCGAACGGATGGACGAATTGCAGAAATTCTTCCCCGGCGACATGAAGTGGGATGCACCTTACGATACTTCGAAATTCGTTTCCATCTCGATTAAAAAAGTGGTGCAGTCGCTGGCCGAGGCAATTTTGCTGGTGTTTGTCGTGATGTTCCTCTTCCTGCAAAATATCCGCTATACCCTGATTCCGACCATTGTCGTACCGATTTCGCTGCTGGGCGCGTTTGCCTGCCTGCAATATCTCGGTATGTCGATTAACGTGCTGACCATGTTCGCCATGGTGCTGGTGATCGGTATCGTCGTGGACGATGCGATTGTGGTGGTGGAAAACGTGGAAAGGATTATGACCGAGGAAGGGCTGCCGCCGAAAGAGGCGACGAAAAAAGCCATGTCGCAGATTTCCGGTGCGGTCATCGGTATTACCGCAGTGTTGATTTCCGTGTTTGTGCCGCTGCTGTTCTTTACAGGCGCGAGCGGCAAGATTTACACCCAATTTGCCGCCACTATGGTGATAGCGATTGCCTTCTCGGCTTTCTTCGCCCTGTCGCTGACCCCCGCCTTGTGCGCCACCCTGCTCAAACCGATTCCGAAAGGGCATCATGAAGAGAAAAAAGGCTTCTTCGGCTGGTTTAACCGTACGTTCAGCAAAGGTACGCACAAATACGAAAGCATTGTGGCAAAAGTGTTGAAGCACGCGGTACCGATGCTGGTGGTGTATGCGGCATTGGGCGGCGTGGCCGTTCTGCTGTACAAAAATATCCCGGATTCCTTCCTGCCGCAGGAAGACCAGGGCAGCCTGATGATGATGGTCCAGCTTCCGGCCGGCGCGACCAAAGAGCGTACCGATGCGACTTTGGCCACTGCCAACGAAATCATCACCAAAATGCCGGAGGTGGAAAGCTTCCTCGGCGTGTCCGGCTTCAGCTTTGCCGGTTCGGGTCAGAACATGGGTTTCGGCTTCATTACGCTGAAAGACTGGTCTGAAAGGCCTGACCCTGCCAGCGGCGCGACCGCTGTGTCCGGTAAAATCACCGGCGCGCTGATGCAGAATGTGAAGGACGGTTTCGGTATTGCCATCAATCCGCCTGCCATCATGGAATTGGGTACCACTTCGGGTTTTGAATTCTATCTGCAAGACCGTAACAACAGCGGCCATGCCGCATTGCTGGCCAAGCGCAACGAACTGATTGCCAAAATGCGCCAAAACCCGATGTTCGACAGCGCAAACATCCGCGCCTCCGGTTTGGAAGACGCACCGCAGCTCAAGCTGGAAATCGACCGTCAGGCCGCAGCAGCTCAAGGTATTGATTTCTCGTCCATACGCAGCGTTTTGGGAACGGCATTGAGTTCTTCGTATATCAACGATTTCCCGAATAACGGCCGCTTACAACGCGTAATCGTCCAAGCCGACGCGCAGTCGCGTATGCAGCCGGAAGACATCCTCGCGCTGACCGTGCCGAACAAATCAGGCGTTGCCGTGCCGCTATCCACCATCGCTACCGCGAAATGGGAAAACGGCATGGAGCAGAGCGTGCGCTTCAACGGTTATCCGTCCATGAAACTGGAAGGTGTGGCTGCCAGCGGCTACTCCACAGGACAGGCGATGGCCGAAGTGAAAAGGTTGGTGGACGAACTCGAAGGCGGCTACAGCCTGGAATGGGCCGGCCAGTCTCGCGAAGAAGCCAAAGGCAGCTCGCAAACCTATCTGGTTTACGGCTTGGCGATTTTGGCCGTCTTCCTCGTGTTGGCCGCATTGTATGAAAGCTGGTCGATTCCGCTCTCCGTGATTTTGGTCGTGCCGCTGGGCTTCCTCGGCGTGGTGCTGGGCATCACAGGCCGCAACGGCTTCCTCGCCCTGTTCGGCGTGCCGCCGCAGTATTTGAACGACATTTACTTCCAAGTCGGCCTGATTACCGTGATTGGTTTGAGCGCGAAAAACGCCATTCTGATTATCGAATTTGCCAAAGACCTGCAAGAGCAGGGCATGGATGCGGTGAAATCGGCACTTCAGGCGGCGCATCTGCGTTTCCGTCCGATTATCATGACTTCCTTCGCCTTTATTTTGGGCGTGGTGCCGCTGTTCTTCGCTTCGGGCGCAAGCTCGGCCAGCCAGCGCGCCATCGGTACTTCCGTATTGTCGGGCATGTTGGTCGGCACCATCCTGTCGGTCTTCCTCGTGCCGCTGTTCTATGTGGTAATACGCAAGCTGTTCAAAGGCAAGCAGCCGCAACAACCGCAACAGCCTGCCCTGCCAATGCACGGCGAATAAACCACCGGCTTTTCAGACGGCCTCCGAACGCATAGGGAGGCCGTCTGAAAAACAACAAGGACCAAACATGAAACAAAATTTTTTCAAACCCCTTTTGAGTGCGGTCGCAGTTGCCGCCGCATTGTCCGGCTGCACCATGATTCCGAAATACGAACAGCCGCAGGTTGCCGTGTCGGAAACGTTCAAATACGATAATGCGCAAAACAGCATTCAGGCGGCCTCTTTGGGCTGGCAGGATTATTTTGCCGACCCGCGCCTGCACCGCCTGATTGAAATCGCGCTGGAACGTAATACCGACCTGCGTACCGCCGCGCTCAACGCCGAAGCACTGCGCGAGCAATACCGCATCACGCGCGCCAACCTGTTCCCGACGCTGGCGGCTAACGGCAACGGGGCGCGCCAGCGTACCGCAGCCGACCTTGCGGGAGGCCGTGCCGCCATCACCGAATCGTACAGCGTCGGCCTCGGCGTATCGGCATACGAACTCGACCTCTTCGGCAAAGCGCGCAGCAACAACCGTGCCGCGTTGGAAAGCTACTTCAACAGCACCGCCGCCCGCGATGCCGTCCACCTGACCATTGTCGCTTCCGTGGCCAAAGCCTATTTCAACGAACGCTACGCCGAAGAAGCAATGAAACTGGCGCAAAACGTTTTGAAAACCCGCGAGCAAACCTACCGCCTGAGCCAGTTGAAACACAAAGCGGGCGTGATTTCCGCCGTTGATTTGCGCCAACAGGAGGCCTTGATTGCCTCCGCACAGGCCGATTACGAAACGGCCGTGAAAAACCGCGAGCAGGCGCGCAACGCCTTGTCCGTGCTGATTAACCAACCCCTTCCGGACGATTTGCCGGCAGGATTGCCGCTGTCGCGTCAGTTTAAAGTCAGCCGCCTGCCCGCAGGCCTGACATCCGACGTGTTGCTCAACCGCCCCGACATCCGCGCCGCCGAACACTCGCTGAAACAGGCCAATGCCAATATCGGTGCCGCCCGCGCCGCATTCTTCCCCAGCATCACCCTCACAGGCAGCGTCGGATCGGCTTCCAACGAATTGAATAATCTCTTCAAATCCGGCAACGGCACTTGGGCGTTCGCACCTTCAATCAACGTTCCGATTTTCACTTGGGGCGCGTTGAAAGCCAGCCTTGATGCGGCGAAAATCCGTCAGCAGATTCAGGTTGTGAACTATGAAGCGGCGGTACAAAGTGCGTTCAGAGACGTGGCCGACGCATTGGTGGCACGCGAACAGCTGGAAAAAGCCCATGCGGCCAAAGCCAAACAGAGCAAGGCTTACGCCGACCAACTGCGCCTGGTTCAACTGCGCTACAAGCACGGCGTTTCCAGCGCGCTCGACCTGCTCGATGCCGAACGCAGCAGCTATGCCGCCGACAGCGCGCTGTTGGCCAGCAGCCTGACGCGGCTGGAAAACATGGCCGACCTCTACAAAGCACTCGGCGGCGGTTTGAAACGCTTCGGCAACGATACGGGTGACGCGGCGAAATAGGCCGTCTGAAACGCGGTTGCCGCAAAGCGGGAGTAAGGTTCCCGTTATGATTGGGCCGTCTGAAAAACAGTTTTGCCAAACGGCAAACGGATTTTTCAGACGGCCTTTTTATGTTTACTGAGCAGCAGGCGGGGAATTGCGGCAGGTGTGTTAAATCGAGCTAAAGAAAGTAGGGGTCGGCGGAGAAATGAATTCGCTTTAACTTCATTACACTAATGGTTTGAAGGATGGGTAAACTTGACCGAACCATTTAATATAGCTATCTTCCAATAAAAAATAAAAATATTTACATACGCACCGCAACGCTTTTTTCCACTCCTTAACAGAAAGGATATTGCAATGCCTTGCTTCCCCCGTAATTTACCGCGTCTGACCGCCATCCTCCTGTCGGCCTGTACCGCTTTCTCCGCCGCCGCACACGGCAATCACACCCATTGGGGCTATACTGGACACGACTCTCCCGAAAGCTGGGGCAATCTGTCTGAAGAGTTCCGTTTGTGCTCCACCGGCAAAAACCAATCTCCGGTAAACATTACCGAAACCGTTTCCGGCAAACTGCCCGCCATCAAAGTCAATTACAAACCGAGTACGGTTGACGTGGAAAACAACGGCCACACCATCCAAGTCAATTATCCCGAAGGCGGCAACACCCTGACCGTGAACGGCCGCACCTACACCCTGAAACAGTTCCACTTCCACGTGCCGAGCGAAAACCAAATCAAAGGCCGCACTTTCCCGATGGAAGCCCACTTCGTCCACTTAGACGAAAACAAACAGCCTTTGGTATTGGCCGTGCTGTATGAGGCCGGCAAAACCAACGACCGCCTGTCTTCCATCTGGAACGTCATGCCGATGACCGCAGGAAAAGTGAAGCTCGACCAACCGTTCGACGCATCCACCCTGCTGCCGAAACGGTTGAAATACTACCGCTTTGCCGGTTCGCTGACCACGCCGCCGTGCACAGAGGGCGTATCATGGTTGGTGTTGAAAACTTATGATCACATCGACCAGGCGCAAGCGGAAAAATTCACCCGCGCCGTCGGTTCGGAAAACAACCGCCCCGTACAGCCGCTGAATGCACGGGTAGTCATCGAATAAGCGGTAACGCCGAAAATTAAAAAGGCCGAGACCTTTGTAAAATTCCCCCAAAATCCCCTAAATTCCCACCCAAGACATTTAGGGGATTTCTCATGAGCACCTTCTTCCAGCAAACCGCACAAGCCATGATTGCCAAACACATCGAC
>ERZ772979.336-NODE-336-length-35373-cov-7.049380_pt1 | contig 35373 bp, 31 predicted proteins | sample MGYA00511130_ERZ772979 | MGnify/ENA primary metagenome ERZ772979 (study PRJEB29015, sample SAMEA2738103) | human oral metagenome | biome: human oral; feature: human-associated habitat; material: saliva | place: China | collected 2186 ...
GTTGTTACCACCGTGGTGAGAGAAGTTGTTACCAACCTCCCAAGAGAGTGCATACGCGAACACCTCATTTTCGAGCCTGCCGATAGACCTATTTCTACGCAAAAGTTTGCACTAACGTTGTTCAATAGTCGCTAAGCCCTACACCAAGCCCCCAACAACCTACCCCGTCGCTACAGCAAACAGATACGCAACCAGCATGCGCTTGATTTCGGCGACGGTGCCGGAGAAGCGGGCGTCGTCAAGCTCTTTATCGCGGACGGCGTAGTTGAGCAGTGAGCTGACGGTGTGCACCAGAATCCCGGCGAGCTCGCGGCGGAGAATATCGGGGGAGCCGGGGGCGAGGGGCTTCATCACGCGGGCAATGAGGTCGAGCATTTCCTGCTCGGTCGCGGCGGCGGTGGCGCGGGTCGCCGGGGTGGATTGCACGGCGTGCCAGACGGCACGGCGGGAGGGATCATCGCGCCAGAGTCCTGCGAGGTGGTCGATGAATTCGTCGAGGAAGTCGGGCCATTGCAGCGCCGGCACTCGGGAGGAGAAGTCCTGAAGCTCGGAGACAATCTCGGCGGTGTCTTGCCGGTCGAGTTCGCAGATGAGCACGTATTTGTTGGCAAAGAATTGATACAGAGTGCCGATGGGCACTTCGGCGCGCCGGGCGACTTCGTCGAAGGTAAAGGATTCGAACCCGACGTCGACAAGGACCGCGCGGGCGCTGGCGAGGATGCGGTTGAAGCGTTCGCGGCTTCGCTGTTGCGCGGGGCGTCGGCGCGGTAGGAGTATGTCCGGGGCGTCTTGGTCCATGCGGCGGTTATTTTTCCAGTTCTCTGATGACCCGGGCGACGTGTCCGGTGGCGCGCACGTTGTAGAGCGCGAGTTCGATGGTGCCGTCGGTACCGACGAGGAAGGTGGAGCGGATCACGCCTTCGACGATTTTGCCGTAGTTCTTTTTCTCCCCAAAGGCACCCCATTCTTTGAGCACGTTTTTGTCGGGGTCGGCGAGCAGGGGAAAGGTGAGGTTGTTTTTCTCGCGGAAGGCCACGAGTTTATCCACCGTATCGGGGGAGATGCCCACCACCTCTATCCCCAGGTCATTGAGTTGTGTGAGGCTGTCGCGGAAGTCGCAGGCTTCTGTGGTGCATCCGGGGGTGTTGGCACGCGGGTAGAAGTAGACGAGCACGCGTTTACCCTGGTAATCGGCCAGTGACGTCGTTTCACCGCTATCGTTGGGCAGGGTGAAGGCCGGGGCTTGGTCACCGATTTCCAGGCGTTTTTGCTCAGTCATAGTGACAAGAATACTCATGTTGCTGTTTCTGCGTGCGCGTGCTCGGGTTATCCACTAGCGTTAGTGTTGTTTATTGTTTGTTTCGCAACTTTGGGAGATTGTTCGTGGCCCGCAACATTGAAGACATCCAGCAGGACATCGAGCGTACGCGTCGTCAGTTGGCGGGTACTTTGGATCGGCTGGCCTACCGCACCCGCCCCCAAACCATCGTTGAGGACGCCAAGAAGTCTGCCCTCCAACGCCTCCAGGAGCCGCAGGTGAAGCAAATTCTCACAGGTGTTGCTGCTGTTGTGGCTGTCGGCGTCCTCATCGGCCTCGCCCGCTCCCGCCGACGCTCGAAGGACCTGAAGGAACTCCAGCGCCTGCTGTCCAACCGTTAGTTCTGCTTATCGACGTTTGCGCCTTCCGCAGCCAGCTCCTCCAAGGCTGCGCGCCCAGTGTCTGGGGCAACGGCGGCGCACAGATCCGTGAGCACGTGGGTTGTGAATCCCTCGCTTAACGCGTCCAGCGCGGTGGCGCGCACGCAGTAATCAGTGGCAATGCCCGCAATGTCCACGTGCGTGATCTCCCGGTCACGCAGCCATGTGGCCAGGGGAGTACCGTCTTCTGTTGCGCCTTCAAACCCGGAGTAGGCGGAGGTGTACTGGCCTTTGAGGAACACGGCATCGAAAACGCTCGGGTCAATCATGGGGTGGAAATCTGCGCCGTCGCTGTTGGCAACACAGTGCACCGGCCAGGTATCCAGAAAATCCGGGGTGGGGGAGAAGTGTTCGCCGGGGTCAATGTGCCAGTCCTTTGTGGCCACCACGGCGCTATAATCCTTGCCGTGATCTTTGACAAAGGTGGCTATTCGCCGGGCTACGTTGTTGCCGTCGGCTGTGGCTAGGGGGCCGCCTGGGCAGAAGTCATTTTGGACGTCAACAATGATCAAAGCTCGCATGACAACCAATGATAAACCAAAAGCCCCCAGTAGGCGTGAACCATACAGGGGGAGATATGTGCGCCATCAGGGACTCGAACCCCGAACCCGCTGATTAAGAGTCAGCTGCTCTGCCAATTGAGCTAATGGCGCCGTTCTTTGCAACGAAGGAAACTATAACAACACTGCTAAAAAATATGCAAATCCACTGGTAGCTCCCCGCATAACGTCCAGTATCATGGGTATCTGGGAACACGATAAGAGGAGTTACGGTTTTGTCATCAAAAAACGTGTACTCTCTGCTTAGAGACTTGCAAAATCATAGTGTTTGGAGAAAAATGCCGGGACTTCGCCCCCTCACCGCGCTAGGAGCGGTCGGGCTCCTCGCCGGGGCCCTCATCCTAGGTGGATGCGCCGCTGGTCAGAACAGCGGCGACAAAGCTGTCGATGCGGCAGCCGAGGCGTCGAAAAGCGCCGAAAATAAAAAACCTGAAGCCAACGTCAAAGACGGACAAAAGGACGTCAACCCCGCCAAACCCATCACCGTCAAGATCGGGGATGGTGAACTCAGCACAGTCACCATGACCAACGAAGACGGCAAAGTCGTTGAAGCATCGCTGGACAAAGACAAAAAGAAGTGGGAAACCACCGAACCGCTGGGCTACAGCCGTACCTACACCCTGACCATTGAGGCCAAGGGTGAGAAGAAGCAGGAAATGAGCTTCAGCACCATCGACGCGACCAACACCACCACCGCGGCCCTTTCGCCGCTTCCCGAATCCACGGTTGGTGTCGGTCAAACAATCGGGATCAAATTCGACACCAACATCGAAAACCGTCAAGCTGCGCAAGACGCCATCACCGTCAAAACCGAACCCAAAGTTGAGGGCCAGTTCTTCTGGCTCAACAACAGCGAAGTCCGGTGGCGGCCCAAAGACTTCTGGGAACCTGGCACCAAAGTCGACGTCAAGGTGGACATCTACGGTGTTGACCTCGGCGGCGGAGTCTACGGTGAAGAAAACAACAACACCAACTTCACCATCGGCGACAAAGTTGTTGCTGTTGCCGACGACAACACTAAGACCATGACCATCAAGCGTGGCGAGGAAGTGCTCAAAACCATGCCGATCTCCATGGGATCCGGCAAATACCCCACCCCGCACGGGACCTACATCATTGGCGACAAGCACCCCACCATCGTCATGGACTCCTCCTCCTACGGACTCGCCATTGACGCGCCCGACGGATACCGCACCAACGTGCAATTCGCCACCCAAATGTCCTACTCCGGCATTTTCGTCCACGCGGCACCCTGGTCGGTGGGATCCCAAGGCGTTGAAAACGTCTCCCACGGGTGCATCAACGTCAGCACCGAAAACGCCGAATGGTTCCAAGAAAACCTGAAGCGTGGCGATATTGTCCAAGTCCGCAACACCATCGGCGAGGAACTCTCCGGCTACGACGGACTCGGCGACTGGAACATCCCCTGGGAAACCTGGAGCAAGGGCAACGTCAACGAAACCTCAGCCTGGTAGGTTGCTTGAGCCTGGCTTGCTTGGAGGAGCCCGCCCACCCCGCGTGATTGCAGGGGGGCGGGTTTTTCATTGCTTACGCGGCACGCTCGCCAGCACGTCCAGCTACTGCACTCCCTCAAACGCGGTGAGGATACCCCGGCGCAGCGCGACCATGACCAGGCCGCCGAGAATAGCGGCGGCACCAATGACGAGGAAGTAAGTACGCTCGGCACTGGCGTCGCCCGCGTTGTAGTACCCAGCGAAGGTCCCGGACAGGGCGGTCCCAACCGCCAACGAGAGGAATTGCAGGCTCATCATGCGGGTAGCAAATCGCGCCGGGGCGAGTCGGCTGGCCAGGGAAAGGCCGACGGGGGAGATCATGAGCTCGGCCATGGTGAACAGGAAGAGGATCGCCACCATGGCGAAGAAGGGCGTCGAGTTGGGGCCGCCACCCGCGAAGGGGATGAATATGAAAGCGGCGAGCCCGGTCAGCATGAGGGAGAGCGCGTATTTCATAGGGGTAGAGGGCTGCCGTTCGCCGAGTTTGAGCCACATGGTGGCGAAAATGCCGGAGAAGACGATGATGAAGATGGGGCTGATGGATCCGACCCAGGCGGGGCTTACTTCAAAGCCGCCAAAAGTACGGTTGAGTCGCTGGTCGGAGTAGATGGCAATAACGGTGAATTGTTGCTGGTAGATGGACCAGAACATTACGGAGGCGAAGAACATGGGGATGAAGCCCAGGAGGCGGTGTTTTTCGGTCTTGGTTGTTTTGGGGGAGCTGTACATCTGGACGAAGAGCAGGACGGCTGCGATACCGCCGACGATGCTGACAAAGTTGGAGAGCCACCCGATTTTCAAGATTCCCGTGGTAAAAAGCACCACGACCACGGCCACAAGCGCGAGGGTGATTCCCAGCACGCTGAGGATTTGGCTGCGCGGAGCGGGGTTCAACACGGTGCTGCCCACGGCACCAATGGTGTCTTTGCGCATGACGGCGTATTGAATGAGGCCGATGGCCATGCCGAACGCGGCCATGCCAAAACCCCAGTGGAATCCGGCTTGCCCCCACATCCAGCCGGTGACCAGTGGGCCGAAGAGCGCGCCGATGTTGATGCCCATGTAGAAGATGGAGTAGCCGCCGTCGAGACGTGGATCGTCTTCCTCGTAGAGTCCGCCGAGGACGGTGGAGGCGGTGGTTTTCACGCCGCCGGAGCCGAGAGCCACCAGCATCAGACCGACCGTCAGTCCAAGGATACCGGGGAGCAGGCCCAAGGAGATGTGGCCGAGCATGACGATGATGGCTGAATAAAACAGGGTGCGTTCGGCACCGAGCACGCGGTCGGCAACCCAGCCGCCGCCGATGACTGCCACGTACACAAGCCCACCGTAGGCACCGACAATGGCGGTGGCGATGGATTCGTCGATGCCTAAGCCGCCGTCGGTGGTCTGGTAGTACAGGTAGTAGAGCAGGATTGCTTGGAGTCCGTAGAAGCTGAAACGCTCCCACATTTCCACGCCGAATAGGTTGGCTAGCCCCCAGGGGTGCCCGAAAAAGGTACGCTCATTTGTTGCCATGTCTCCACAGTAGGGTAAAAGCCCCCGTAAGTGGGATACTTATCACAAACGCGACCGGAAAATTATCAACTTAACATTCGCGCCAACACGGGCCGCCACGCTGCGAGATCGTGCCCGCCGGAGAACACGGTAAAGGTGGACCGCCCGCCTGCGGATTCGATTCCGTCGGCCAGTCCCTGCGCAATCGTGAAGATCGACTGCTCGGGGCGGTCGCCGCGGTTCTCCTCGGAACCCACTGCGATGTCAACGGAAATGTTGTTCGCAAGCAGGGAGGACATGAGTTCCCGCGCGACGTCGATACCTGCAACCACGGCGGGGGAGAGCAGCACCACACGCTGCGCGCCCAACTCCACAGCCAGGGCGCAGGCGGCGAGCGCGCCCGCAGACATGCCCACAATCACGTCGGGCTGCTCTTCAATGTGCGCGCCCACGGCGTGGGCAAAGCCAATCGGGTCGGCAAAATCGCCCATACGCTGTGCCATGCCGCTGTTATGCACGTAAATCGGGGCGATGTTGAGGTCCAGGAAATCATTATGGATGCGCTGCATCACCTCACCGTCCAGGAACAGCACCTGGTTCGGATTTTCCAGCGCGTAGTGAATTTTATGTCCCGTCGCCAGCTTCTCGCCCGCCAACTGCGGGGCCGGATTGCCCAGATCAGCCCAATCATATTCCGGTGCGTCAGGCTGCTGCAGCACCGAAATATTCGGCTCTGCGCGCGTCATCGGATCCGTCCCGATCAGCCGATACAAGCTCGGCACCGTCGGATTTGGTGTGGAAAGGGCGGCGTCGAGAAGCGCGGGGGAAAGAGCCGTGACCTCAGTAACATTCGGAACAATCGCCCACGACACGCCCGAGGCATTCGGTAGCTCAGCCGTGAACGACCAGCCGTCCCCCGACCGTTCCATCGGAATCACGTTAGAACTCAACGCAGGGCACCACAGACCCGGCTGCTGCTCGCCCTCCCAGGTGAACGTAACTGAGGTGTAATTATTCAAAGTGCCCCTCCTTGCGCGGGTAAGGTGGCGGACATGCTGACGCCACCCCATACTATCCGACCATGGCCACTTCCACGAGCCTCCTCACCGCTTATCGACGCCGCCCGCGAGGCCCTCGCAGCCATCCCCGACACCCAGCAACGCGAGGAACGCGCGGAGCTCATATACAAGGAACTCACGGCAACCGGGACGCCGCTTGTGGAAAACACGCTGGTTACGTTTGTGTGGTACGGCGATGCTCCCCACGGGGTGATTCTGAACCTGAACAAGGTCAGTGACATGCTTGATCCCGCCGATACGCGGCTGGAATCCATCGCGGGGACCGGGCTGCACGCCCTTACTTTAGATATGCCCACCGAGTGGATGGGAACCTACAACTACAGCGTTCCTGGTTTTGAACTCCCGGCACCCGCGCTGCATGGCGGGGCAGACCGTGAGATGTTTGGGATGCTCCGCGCTAGCGCGGTTGAGGACCCACGTGCTCGCGAATACGTTGGTGCCGTTGGCTTCCTAGGTAACGCGCGGCTGGCTGTGGCGCGTGGGCGGGACGCTGACCGGGCGGTTTTGTCGGGGGATACGGAGGGGATTCGGGTTGCTCAAGTTATGAGCCCGGTGAATGGGGCAGAGCTCACCGCCTGGACCTGGAAACCTGCGGATGATGTTGCGCCTGCTGCGCGGGTGGTTGTTCTTGACGGGGAGACCTGGGTGAATCAGTACCCGCTGGTCAGCGCCCTGCAGGAAGTGCCTGTGCCTGTCCATGCGGTGTTTATCGAATCCGGTGGACCCCAACAACGACAACTCGACTACACCAGCGACGCGGATGCTGGGCGTTCCTTCATCGAGCGGGCGTTGGGGCTGCTGGGGGACGGGAGCGATGCGCCTGTGATTGTTGTGGGGCAAAGCATAGGAGGGTTGTTTGCCCTGCTCTCCGCTATGCGGCACCCCGACCTCGTGGCGGCTGCCATCGCGCAATCGCCCTCGCTGTGGTGGAACGGCGGCGCATGGTTTGACGAGCGAAGCCGACAGGACGGCGCGCCCGCATATCTGCAGGTAGGGGCGTACGAATGGGATCTTGAACGGGATGTCCACCACGCCGCCGCGCTGCTCCGCGCCCAGGGGAAACTCCTCGGCTTTGATATTTATCCAGGTGGCCATGACGCGCTCTGGTGGCAGGCGCTCCTGCCGGGGGTTCTCGCGGAGGTTGTGGGGAAGGTGTGATGGGGTGCGCGTGGCGTGCTTGGAGTTCACCGCCGACGCAGCATGAACAGCATTCCGAGCACAAGCACCGCGGTGGCGAGGATCGCTCCAGAGGCAATCGGGATGAAGGGGCTTGTGGGCTGGTTGTTTCTGGATGTTTTTCGTGCTCTGATCGCGTCAGAAACCTCCACAGCCTCGCCCGCAACGCCGTAGGAAAGCTTGGGTCCTGGTTCGGCGTTGCCCACGGCGCGCAGAGCTAAGCGGATAGTGGTGGACTGCGGTGTGTCCGCGCTGTAGCGCAGGGCTACGTTCTGTTCGCCGGCGAGGAATCCCCCTTTGTAGTCGAATTCGGTGTCTTCGATAATGTTTCCCCAGCGTATTTCTTGGGTGATGGATGTGACCTTGTGGACTTCCGTGGTGTCGAGTTTGAGCCGGTACGGGATGGTTGTTTCGCCGTAATTGTTGGTGCCTTCTTCGATGTCAACGGGGTAGAGGTTGGGCCCAATGACCGCCCAATTGATGGTTCCTTGTGTGGGCGGGGCTTCTATGGCTATTTGTAGTCGTTGCCCTTCGGCAATGGGAATTCGGAGCCATTGTGTTGTGCCGGAATGGAGTGTTGTTTCGTAGCTGCCTGCGTGTACTGTCGGGGCGTCGTTAAGCGTGGTGGCGGTGTGAAGAGTTGCGGCGGAGTTGTTGATGTCCATGCTGAGTTCGGGCGGTGGCGCGGAGGTAGCTATTGTGTCGGTTGTCGCTGTTGGGATTTTCCATAATGTGAAGTCGAGTGGGAGTTCGTGTGTGCCGCCGAGTGTGCCTTTTCGGGTGATCACAATGTCGTAAGCACCGGGCGCGCAGTTGCCGAAAGTGTCGCCAACCACGTAAGACGTTGCGAATCCGCTGATGGGTTGAGTGAATTCATTGGCGGCTGTTCCGTCGCTGGATTCGGAGACGCAGTGGTTTCCGGTGGGGTCGATAATGTCGGCTGTTATTCGCGCCAGCCCGGGTATCGACGCCGCGTCTTCCGGTGGCGTGACCATCATTCCTAACGCCAGTTGATCACCATGTTTTAATTCGACTTTCCACCGTAGTGACTGCTCTGGCGGGAGAATAGCGTGGTGTCGAGTGGGGTCTGGTTGTCCATTTTTTACACCGCCGACCTGTAAGAAAGGTATCGATTCAGCGGCGGGCGCCGGTAGCGCATTGAATAGTGAAATACCAAGGGCGCAGAGAAGTGCCGCAGCGCGTCTTCTGCGTGTTCCTTTCATACTATTTAGTTAACCATTAAAGAACGTTTAATTGAATAGTAATTAAAAGAATTTCATCCGCACGCACAAAAACCAGGTTTGTATTATCAAACCTGGTTTTTGTCTTTGGGGTGGCTGACGGGGCTCGAACCCGCGACACCCAGGATCACAACCTGGTGCTCTACCAGCTGAACTACAGCCACCATTGCTGCTGTTAAAAGCAGCGAGAACTATAATAACTCACTCGTGCGTTATTGCAAAAAGCGCTGGTACGAGGCCATCGATTCCTTCGCGGCGTCGATACATTCGGCGGTGGTGGGGCCTGGATCGGGTGTGATGAACGAGCGTCGATAATAGTCCAGCTCGCGGATGGATTCCACAATGTCGGCGAGGGCACGGTGGGCGAGGCCCTTCTCCGGCTGGTTGAAGTAGACGCGGGGATACCAGCGGCGGGCGAGCTCCTTCAGGGTGGACACGTCGATCATGCGGTAGTGCAGGGCACTGTCCAGCCGGGGCATGTGCTTGCGGATGAAGGAACGGTCCGTGGCAATGGAATTTCCGGCCAGCGGCGCGGGATGATCGGGATCGCAATGCTCGGCTATGAGGTCAAGAACCGCCTGCTCAGCCTGCTCAATCGTGGTGGTGGAGGCGCGAATCGCCTCCGTCAGGCCCGACGAGCCGTGCATGTCTGCCACGAGCTCATTCATGCCTGCCAGCTGCTCCTCAGTGGCGTGGACCACAATATCGACGCCCTGACCGAGGATGTTCAAGTCCGCGTCCGTGACCAGCGCCGCCACCTCCACAACGACGTGATGATCTGGGTCAAGACCCGTCATTTCGAGATCAATCCACACCAAACGGTCATGTTTCGACATAGCACTTTCCGACATCATTTTTTACGACATTTTCTTATAAAACGAACCAATAAGTGGGGAGGCAATACCCCTCGGCGCGACGAGCGACGCCACATTCAACACCTTACTCAGCGGACCCGGAACCACACGGCGTTTATTCTTTGCCAACGCTTCGAGGGACTCTTTTGCGCAGGATTCATAGGTGGTCCAGAGGAAATCCGGTACCACCTTATCCACAATCGATTTCTCCTCCTCCGGGATTACCGCGTCCCGCACTGGACCAGGTGCAAGAAGCGTGCAGCTGACCCCCGAACCCTTCAACTCATAATGCAGGGCCTCCGTGAATACATTCACGCCCGCCTTGGTGAACACGTAGGTCGCATTATTTGGAATAGGGAGGTTGCCAGCAGCCGAACCAACATTGAGAATAGCACCTTTTCTATTCGCTAGCATTCGGGGCAGTACGGCGCGGGTGAGTTCAAAAACAGCTGTGGCATTGAGCTCGAACTGCGTGGTCTCATACTCCCATTCCTGGTCCATGAACGGGCCGAAACTCGCAATGCCAGCAGAATTGATAATAATGCTGATGTCGCGGTCTTTGATGTCTGCGATGAGCTTGTGGCGCTGCTGCTCATCCGACAAATCGCAGGGAAAAACCTCGGCCGTGACGTTGTACCGCGACGTTAATTCCGCAGCAAACTGCTCCAGCACATCTTTACGACGCGCCACCAAGATCACATGGTGGCCCTGCTTGGCCAAATCACGCGCAATAGCCATGCCAATTCCCTGGCTAGCGCCAGTAATAAGTGCACGAGAATCGGGGCTGGGGGAGGGGAGGGGCATAGTCGCAGCAATCCTTTAATCGAAAATAGTTCTGGGGTAGCTAGCTAAAAATATGGGGGATAGTTCGGTTTGGTGTCCATCGTACCGGTGTGAGGTGATTTGGCCGAAAAATGGCGGCGCGAGGTGCGGGGTGGCTTTAGGGCACGGGTATGGGTGCAGGCGGGGCGCGAGCGGCGTTGGGGGTGGTTCTGGGGTAGCTCCGAAGGGCGTTATTTGAGAAAAGTAGGAAGAAAATATAAGAATTTCCAAATATAAGCCTATGAAAAAGGAGTCTGCGATGCGTACACGCACAAAACTTGTAAGTCTGAGCCTGGCAGTGGTCCTGCCGCTCGCTGGAATGGTGAATGCTGGAGCTGAAGAAAAACCAGCTCAGGGAAAGCAGGAGACCGGGGTGGTTGCGCCCGCTGCTGGGGCAAACGGTGAGGCCGGTAAAGGTGCTGGTAATGCCGCTGCTGGAAATGAGGCCAGTGGAAATCAGGTTGAGGCGGGCAAGGGCGCCGCTTCTGGTGCGGATGCTGCCTCTGATGCAGGTACTGCCGGGAAGTCTGGCGAAAAAGCTGGTGGCAGCAGTGCAAAAGTCAGCGGAAGCAGCGACAAGGTCAAGGGGAGTAGCGAACGCGGCAGAGCGGGAAGCAGTGCCATTGCTGAGAACAAAGATAATAAAACACTGAAATTCCTGGGTGTTATCGCCGGGATCGTGGGCATTGGTGGCCTCATCTCTGCGGGACTCACCTGGGCGGTGCAGCAGCGGCTGATCGCTAATCCGCTGCCGGGAATCATCCCCAATCCGCCAGCTCCCCCGGCTCCCGCACCTGCGCCAGCACCGGCACCTGCTCCAGTTCAGGCAGCCCCTGCGCCTGCACCGGCACCTGCCCCGCAGGGTGGTAGCTTCAGGAACTGCGCAGCAGCCCGCGCGGCCGGAGTGCGCACCCCCATTCACCGTGGTGAACCCGCCTACGCGCCGCACCTGGATCGCGACAACGACGGCGTGGCCTGCGAGCGGTAAGTTCTGCGGCTGGGTAGTGGGGTAACAGCGCTGGTAGTAGTAGCGGTGACCGGGCTGATCTCGCCGCCTGGGCATTGTACTGCGGCATCATTCCTGGTACTGGATTGTCGGTCCCCGGGGGTTTGCCCGTACTTGGGGTTACTGGCGCTGGCTTCCCCACCTGTGGCACCGTACGCCGCGCAGGCTTAACGACGCCCATCCATTGAGGTTGGCGCGGTTACTTACTCGCCATTGAATGCAACAAAGATGGGATTGCGTGTGAGCGGGGGTCTGAGGTTGGCGTTGTAAACTACCTCGCTCTCTTTTTGTGGTCCTTGGCCGGGACGGTGCTGTGTCGGCCTTTTTATGCTCCTGACCTGCATGTTTTGTGACTGTGTGGTTACGTTGAAGCGAAGAGCTGTTTTGATTAGGGGGTAGTTAATGGGGGTTAAAATAAGTTTAATATTAAAATTTTTCTTAAAAGCTGACTGTTTTTGAAGAAGCTGTATATTCTTCCAATATGTAAGCAGTGAAGCGCTTTTAAGGGGCAAGACGGTGCATATGCAGGACGTAGACGACCTCAACATCTTTTGGGCAAAGTCTGTCGATGAGGGGGAAAGTTATCTTCCACTACTGCAGCATGCACAAGACGTGACCGACATTATTGAGCATGTTGCGCATCAACTTGTCGCACCGGGTCGTTTGGACCGATTGCAGAACAATCTTGGAGGCATGGAACTGTCCAAGGTTCTCAAAGCTGCTGCGTGGTTTCATGACTGCGGAAAGATTTCCTTGTTCTTCCAGCCCAAAGTTTGTGTGCTCTATGGTCGGGTCGCGCAGCATGGCTATCGTGGTTCGGTAACTCCGAAACAAATGTCAGCCAACCCGCATTCTGTCGTAGGAGCGCACGCAGTTGCGGCTTGGCTTCGTGCTCGGGCGGTCAACGCAAACCGGAGAGCTATGCGAAGAGCCATTCGCGGCTGGAAATACGTGATAGGTGGGCACCATGGAGTTTTCCCAGTCCTGGAGGAAAGTGCTGCTTTTCAACTTGAACCTTCAAATTGGCAAGAAGCCCGAGAAAGATTCCTCGACTACGGAATGGAACTCATTGGGCTTGATGGAGATGACATTACCGGTCTAGCGACGTTGCCTTGGGATGCTGCTGATCAGGCATTAATAACCGGAATTCTTATTGCTGCGGACTGGGTTGGTTCCAATGAGCAGTATTTTCCTTATGAGGCTGTCGATCCAGAAAACCGTCTCGACGAGGCGCTTGATCGCCTTGATCTAGGCGGAGTGTGGCTTCCCTCAGGCGATATTGCTGACCACTTTGCGGAACGGTTTAACCTTCCTGCTGGCTCAGAGATGCGAAGTGTTCAAAAGGCAGGTATCAATATTGCGTTGAGGCAGCGGCAGCCATTTTTTGCGCTTGTTGAGGATGAAACCGGTGGTGGTAAGACGGAAACAGCGTTGGCTATGGCAGAGATCATGGCAGCAAAATTTGATTTGGACGGGCTATTTTTTGCGCAGCCAACGCGAGTAACTTCCGATGCAATGTTCTCTCGCGTCGCTCACTGGTTGCGATCTGGGGTTAGTGGCGACGCGCCTATCAGCACGATACTCGCACACGGAAAAGCGGAATTTAGTGAGGAATTTCGGAGCCTCGCCAGTGGCCGCATTCAGGCAGTCTACGATGATGAGGGGTCTGGTGAGGTTGCACTAGAAGCAACGCAATGGTTCCGAGGACGAAAAACTAACCTCCTTGCGTCAGTAGTTGTAGGAACAATTGACCAGCTACTTTTTGCTGCTCTCAAATCCAAGCATGTGGTACTACGGCACCTTGGACTCGCGGGGAAGGTGGTGATTATTGACGAAATCCATGCTGCCGACACTTATATGAGGCAATACCTCACACGTGTGCTTGAGTGGTTGGGGTACTACCAAGTTCCGGTCATTGCTCTTTCTGCGACGCTGCCCCCGGAACAGCGCAAACAACTCGTCACCGCGTATTACGACGGTGCTACAAAATTTGGTGGCAGCGATATAGAACCTGATCCTGGGAACGGATACCCAAGGATTACTGTTACTAGCAGCGCCGGGGTTGAAACTGGTTATCCGGTTCCTGACGGGCGTCGTATAAGGCACACTCATGTGGAATTTCTAGAAGGGGATCTTGAGGAGCTAGCAGATGCCGTGCTCTCCGAGGCAGAAGGAGGCGGGTGCATAGCTGTCATATGCTCAACCATCAACCGTGCGCAGAAGCTCTACGAACTTCTAGGTGGGGTAGAGGATGAGGAAGTTGAACTTCTGCATTCACGATTCTTGACCGATCACCGTTTCGAGAAAGAAACGTCGCTAGTGAGCAAGCTGGGTAAGGACGGTACGCAGCGGCCACAACGGCTTATTGTCGTTTCAACACAAATTATCGAGCAGGGGCTCGACCTGGATTTCGACCTCATGTTCAGCGATATTGCCCCACTGGATTTACTTATCCAGCGTATGGGACGGCTCCACCGTCACCAACATCTAGATGTACTGCGGCCTAAGTCTATGAAAGAACTGCGCCTAGTTGTGGTTGGCGTCGGACAACCCAACGAACAGGATAATGCTCCCCGCATCCCACGTGGGCTAGTTGCTGTGTATCGGACAGCGCCTCTATTGCGTTCGGCATTGGTGCTGAAACGTCATCTTGATGCCCACGGCGGTGTTGTCACAGCACCAGATCACGTTGCACCACTTGTGGCGGACGCATATGATCACCGACTTTCTCCACCTGACGCATGGAAACAAAAGTGGGAAGCCGCAGAACAGAAAGACCAGGAGTTCCACGCAGACCAGCTGATACGCGCAAACCAGTTCCGCATTCCTTCTGCGTATGACGATGCATTGGAGAAATGGAGTGCCGTATTAACTCCAGCCGACGAACAGCAAGGCGCAGCTCAGGTCAGAGATTCAGATGATAGCTACGAAGTTGTTGTGGCCATGCGTTTGGGGGACGGGTTATACGCTCTGCCGCGTGCTACAGAACTTGAAGGACAGCGTCTGGATGGAGTCATGGAATTGGATTGGCCAGTTGCACGAACACTGGCAAAGTGCACCGTCCGCTTACCGGGGTGGTTGATGACGGACAGTACCCTTGCCGAGCTGGAGGAAGACGGCCAAGAATCTTGGCAAAAAAGCCCGTGGCTCAAAGGGCAGCTTCCTCTGGTGCTGGACGAAAACCTTCAGCGGGTTCTCAATGGGCAACTACTGACGTACGACGAAGACTACGGACTACTGATAGAAAAATACGATGAAGAACAAGAGGAGCAACAAGAGAATGACTGAAACCTTTAACCTCATTGACGAGCCGTGGATTGAGGTGGTGGATCATGAGGGAAAAGAATCTATTATCAGCATCCGTGATTTGCTGGATAAAGCTGAAAACTACCGGGATCTTTCCCATGCACTTGGGACAGTGAATTTTGCGACTCTGCGAGTGATCTTGGCGATTCTATACCGTTCTTGGGATTCAAAGAAGTTGCGTGAACTGGACAACGCGCTTGACCACTGGGAGCAAAAGTGGCTGCAAGAGAGTCTGCTGGACACTGAGGTGCAGAAATACCTTGATACCTGGCATCACCGCTTTGACTTGCGGGACGAGAAGATGCCGTTCTTTCAGGTCCCTGATCTGCATACCGCAAAAAATGAATGGAAGAAACTAGACATCCTTCTGCCTGATATTGGGGACGATGGGGATCTGTTTACCATGCGGGCCGGAATATCATCAATTTCAGTAGCAGAGGCTGCACAGATGGTTGTGCATGTCATGGCATATGACTACTCAGGTATTAAATCTGGCGCGGTGGGTGACCCTCGAGTCAAAGGCGGAAAAGGCTATCCCACAGGTATTGGTTGGGCAGGATGGCTTGGTGGCACTCTGCTAAAAGGAGCCAATCTCAAGGAAACACTACTGCTTAATTATATTCCACAGCGCGAGGAAGCCGGCACTGATGATCTACCGCAGTGGGAATTACCGCCACTTGGGCCTGGGCCTAGGTTGGAGCCAATGTATAACTTGGACTCTCCGGAGCGCAATGGTGCTACTGGATTGGTAGAACTGCTCACCTGGCCTCAACGACGTGTCAGGCTGCGTTGGATAGATGATCGGGTTGATGCCGTGATTGTGGCAAACGGGGATCGAGTTGGGTACACCACAAAATTTGGCATTGAAACCATGACACCGTGGCGCTATTCGGATCCGCAGACTAAAAAGGCAAAACAGCTGGTTTATATGCCTCAAGAGTTGGATTCTGGGCGGGCGATGTGGAGATCTGTTGGCAACATTCTTCCAAACTCCACTGTGGAAAGAAAGCAATCAAAATTTGCAGAAAATGCGCCAACTTCAGTCACAGCGATCAACGTGCAATGGTTAGGAAAGCTGATAAATGAAGGAGTAATTCCTAGAGATAAGATGGTGACCCTTCATATGGTTTCAATGACCTATGGAGCGCAAAGTTCAAGCTTTTCGGGCATCGTTCAAGACTCGTTGGTGCTTAAGGCTCCATTTTTTGATTCGGAGGATGAGCGTTTCCGGGCCGCAGCGCGCGAGGCAGTGGGCCAGACGGATGAAACAGCAAAGATGCTCGGGACTTTCTATCGTGACGTGATTTTTGCGGTGTCTGGAGAAAGGCAAGTGAACACCGATGAAATAAGAGGTCGATTCTACGATCTGGTCGACGCTCCATTTCGGGAATGGCTGCGGGGTGTTCCTGATGTCGAGGACCCCGCCGAAAAGCTAGGCCAGTGGGGCCAGATTCTGAAAAGCAAAGCTAGGGGCTTGGCTCGCGAGATACTCTCCGAGCAGGGGCCGAACGTGTGGACAGGAAGGTGGAATGGTGATCGCAATGTCCGGGTAACCGGCGCCAATGCCGAATTATGGCTCAACAGTAAATTGCGTAAATTGCTTGATTCGGTTGTCGATAAGCAGGACGACAATAACTGAGAAGGGAAAAGATGGAAACAAAAATAACTGAGAGCACACCATCGCGATCAAAAATGTTGTATCAGCATGTGGCTAGAAAAGTGTCTTGGCTGCAAGAACTGCTCATGGCTGATGCGTCTTCAGGAAAAGCGACTGCTGCGATGCTCCGGAAAAATATTGGGAAAGCACCAGGTGCAGACCCAACTGTGTGGGATGCGACCCTTGGTGATCTTCCCGTGGGGCTCCAAGGTTGGGACGACTCACCAAGTTTTGCAGAGAGTGCCACACATTTGGCGCTGACGCTCTATGCTGTGCATCAACAATCTCAGGCAAAGCCAATGCATGTTGTTGGACGGGGCCTGGGTAATGCTGTCCGCGACTTCATTGGTGCAGGTCAGGGGGAAGAGTTTGAATCAAGTCCCACCATTCGGCGCTTTAATGCGCTGGTGACCTCTGATTCTATTGATGAAATGGCTTGGCATCTTCGAAGCCTTGTAACACAACTTCGTGGAGCGGGAATTTCCTTGGACTATGCTCAACTGGCTGTTGATCTCTACTCCTTTAACTTTCCAGAATCTAGGGATGGGATTCGGTTGAAATGGGGTCGGCAACTGTATGCATGGCAGAAAGGGGAGTAAATTCGAAAAGCGAATAATGCGGTAAAATATTTTCTGTCAAATTTTGCTCAAGAAAGGTTAACACTTATGTCCATTTTTATTGATTTCCATGTCCTGCAGCTTGTTCCACCGTCCTGTATCAATCGTGATGACACAGGATCGCCGAAGTCGGCTCGTTTCGGTGGCGTCGAGCGGCACCGTGTGTCCAGTCAGGCGTGGAAGCGAGCTGTTCGCAATGATTTTGCTGCACATCTAAACTCTGAGGAATTGGGTGAGCGCACAAAGTATGTCGTCGCCAAAGTTGCTGAAAAGTTGGTTGAGATTCGGTCAGATATTTCCCCTGAGGATGCGTTGAAACATGCGACGGCTGTCTTGAAAGCTGCTGACATCAAGGTTGATGATAAGAAACCAGAACAAACAGCCTACCTCCTCTTCCTGTCGCGACAGGAAATTCAAAATTTTGCTGAAGCTGCGGCTCGCGTCGCAGATGGCGAAAAGCTTGGTAAAAAGGCTGCCCGCGAACTGCTTATGGGCGAGGGTGCTATTGATGTTGCGCTCTTTGGTCGCATGCTTGCTGACGCTCCTGAGCGTAACGTGGACGCGGCATGCCAGGTTGAACACGCGTTGTCTGTGCACAAGGCCATACCTGAGTTCGATTACTACACCGCGATTGATGACAATGCCCCAGAGGATAACGCTGGTGCGGGCATGATTGGCACTACTGAATTTGTCTCATCAACGCTATATCGCTACGCAACTATCAATGTGGATAAGCTGGTCGCCAATTTGGGGAGTGAGGAAGCTGCTGCCCATGCGGTAGAAGCGTTCACTCGTTCATTTGTTTTGAGCATGCCTACGGGTAAGCAGAATTCATTTGCTAACCGCACGCGACCTGATTTTGTCCTTGTAGAAGTTCGCTCGGATCAGCCCACGTCGCTGGTCAACGCATTCGAGGAGCCTGTAGCCAATAATGGCACTGCACTTCGTGATGCTGCAATTGCTTTGGCAAACCATGCTGTTGATGAGGATAAGCAGTATGGTACAGCCCCAACCATATCTAGCTATCTCGCCACGGAGCGTGTTAACAGCGAAGCATTGAAGGACGCACTGGCTGGGCGTTCCGAGCTCAGTGATTTGCAGGGAATCATTGACCGCATCGGCGCTGTGGTCCGCGATACACAGTAAAGGGGATAGCCATGGCAACCCTGATTATGGCCCTAGATGGGCCACTTCAATCTTGGGGCGTTGACGCGCGCTTTGTTCGTCGCACTACACATAATGTGCCCACAAAAAGTGGGATACTGGGCATGCTAGCTGCTGCGCAAGGACGTACACGTGAAGATCCAATCGTTGATCTGTTGGACTTACGTTTTGGTGTGCGAGTTGATCAGGTTGGAAGTATTCTGCGGGATTTCCAAACTGAGATTGATTGGCGAAAACTCAGTGCCAAGCCTCTAACTCATCGTTACTATCTTCAGGACTACAAGTTCCTTGCTGTAGTTGAAGGCCCTGAGAACGTGATTGAGGGGCTTGACGAGGCTCTCCGTAACCCGAGTTTTCCGTTGTACCTTGGTCGACGCTCATGTCCGCCGGGGCGTCGTATAGCACTTGGCGTTACGGAAGACAGCTTAGAACAAACACTTAAGCATCATGATTGGATCGCTGCCGAGTGGTACAAAAGACGCCAGCCACGTGAAGTGCATCTAGCGTATTCGCGAGATGCACTGCCTGGGGAGGACGCGGATGAAATGCTGCGTGATAACCCCATTAGTTTTGATCCACGTGAACGAAAATATGGGCTGCGGCAGCTGATTCATGGCTGGGCATCATTAGAGAATAGCAACGGCAGGCAGCCATCAACAGATCATGATCCGCTTGCCCTTTTGGGAGGTGTCTAAATGTATTTGTCGCGGATGTACTTGAATCCTCAGCGTCGCCAGGGGCGTGCGCTGCTTGCTAGTCCACAAAAGATGCATGCAGCGGTGTTGAGCAGTTTTCCGCCTTTTCCGGTTGAAAGCGATGAGCGAGTGCTGTGGCGCCTTGATCGAGTGCACGAAAAATGTGTGCTGTACATGGTAAGTCCTGGAGTTCCCTCATTTGAGCATCTTCAGGAACAAGCTGGCTGGAGTCAACAACAAACCTGGGACACCAGGGACTACAGCACTCTGCTTGATCGTTTACTTCGCGGTCAGCGCTACTATTTCCGACTTACCGCGAATCCTGTAGTTGCGACGAGAGTAGATGGGAAACAAAAACGTCTTCCTCACGTCACCCCAGCTCAACAGCAGCAATGGTTGCTGGAAAGGCAGGAACGTATGGGCATACTTCTTTCTGATGATTCGGTTCAAGTAGTTGGTAGAGAGCGCTTGAGTTTTGATCGGCGAGGAAAAAAAGTTACGTTGGTGCGCGCAACCTTTGAAGGAATGCTTGAGGTAGCGGACGTCGAAAAGCTGAAAAAAATTCTGACCCAGGGGATAGGTAAAGCAAAAGGGTACGGGTGTGGGTTATTGACGCTTGCGAATCCTGAGGTGCAGTAATGAATACCGGGATGCCTCCATCAACCCCACATCAGCTGAGTCGGGCAGATGATCGTGTTTCTTTCCTTTATCTGGAACATTGCACGTTGGAGCGTGATGGTGGTGCCCTAACTGCAACTGATGATCAAGGTGTCATTCACGTCCCAGTAGCAGCACTGAGTGTGCTTTTATTAGGGCCGGGTACCAGGCTTACTCATCAAGCAGTCAGTGTAGTGGCTGATTCCGGTTGTTCGCTTGTGTGGGTAGGGGAGGAGGGCGTGCGCTATTACGCCCATGGGCGTTCCATTGCGCGCTCCACACGCCTGCTTGAGTTGCAAGCGGAAAAGGTATCAAATAGTCGATCTCGGATTGCCGTCGCGCGTGAAATGTATGCAATGCGGTTTCCGGGAGAAGACACCTCTAAACTCACAATGCAGCAATTGCGGGGAAAGGAAGGAGCGCGGGTCAGGAAGATCTATCGAGAATGCTCACGCAAATACCGAGTGGACTGGTCAAAACGCGAGTATGATCCTGGTGATTTTAACGATGCCGATCCAATCAACAGGGCACTTTCCGCTGCGCACACGTGCTTATATGGGCTGGCTCATGCGGTAATTACATCCCTCGGTTGCAGTCCTGGACTGGGATTTGTTCACACCGGGCATGATCGTAGTTTTGTTTACGACATCGCCGATCTCTATAAGGCCACGTGCACTATTCCGGTCGCTTTCCAGGTTGTTAGTGAGCTGCAAGAACAAGGTATCGCTGAAATGGCCGACATTGGAAGTATCACCCGACGAGCCGTTCGAGACCGATTCAAAGAGGAAAGGCTCGCCGAAAAAATAGCTGATGACCTCAAAACCCTCATAGCTGGTGACCAAGCTGAAGACGCCGATCTTTGGGCAGACATTATTGAACTATGGGGAGACCGAGGGCAAAAAGTTGCTGGAGGGAAGAACTACTCAGAGGATAATTCGCTTATCGACGCCCCCGAAACCCCCGAGGAACTCGAATGATCACTTTGGTGCTATCCGCAAGCCCCGCCAAATTACGTGGACACCTCACCAGATGGTTGATGGAAATTACTCCTGGGGTTTACGTTGGGCGAATCAGCGCTCGTGTACGTGACGAACTTTGGACACTCGTCACCTCCACCCTCGACTCAGGGCGCGCGATTATGACATACCCAACAAACAAAAACGAGCAAGGTTTTATTGTGAGAGTGCACCGTAGCCAGTGGGAACCCACCGATATGGAAGGACTCACATTGATGCGGCATCCAATCACCACGGCTGCTGGATCCATGAAAGCTGGATGGTCCAAAGTCTCCCGCATGCGCCGAGCTGGACGCAGAAAAAGAAAGTGATGTAAAATCACTCCTGATGGTCGGGCTTTCGCAGGTCAGCAAGTATTCTCCCCGTATTCGCGGGGATGATCCCAGTCCCATGAGGGATTGCCAATGCCACCATATATTCTCCCCGTATTCGCGGGGATGATCCCGACCGCTCCAACGACCGTGCCGAAGACTCACGATTCTCCCCGTATTCGCGGGGATGATCCCTATACCTACACCACGGATGAAACCCTCGAAGCATTCTCCCCGTATTCGCGGGGATGATCCTTGCATTCCCTCATTCTTGGCGGCCGCCAAGCTATTCTCCCCGTATTCGCGGGGATGATCCTGCTTGTGTGCGCCTGATCCACATGTGAGCGGAATTCTCCCCGTATTCGCGGGGATGATCCCTTTGCCCGCGCATCGGACAATCTAGAGAAGGCATTCTCCCCGTATTCGCGGGGATGATCCCGAGGAGCATCAGCCATCTCCCAGGTCACCGAGATTCTCCCCGTATTCGCGGGGATGATCCCTGCACCCACGCATTCCCACCAGTATAAGACACATTCTCCCCGTATTCGCGGGGATGATCCCATCGAAACTTTGCCGGAAAGATTCTTCTAGAGATTCTCCCCGTATTCGCGGGGATGATCCGGCTACAAACCATTGCAGAACAGCACGCAGCGGATTCTCCCCGTATTCGCGGGGATGATCCTGAGTGCGTGGCCACGGGCAACAGCTACCGCAAATTCTCCCCGTATTCGCGGGGATGATCCCCTTAAGCTCAAGTTCACCTTCTACGTCTGGGTATTCTCCCCGTATTCGCGGGGATGATCCCATGTAAGGGGCACCGTCCACGACAGCAATATCATTCTCCCCGTATTCGCGGGGATGATCCCACTCGAAGCCTTCCGTGACGCGTACCCGAAGCATTCTCCCCGTATTCGCGGGGATGATCCCCATGATGGGTGACTCAGACTACCTGGTCGGGTGATTCTCCCCGTATTCGCGGGGATGATCCCGAAGGAAACGACGGGTCTACGGCGCGTACACGATTCTCCCCGTATTCGCGGGGATGATCCCGCCCAGGGCGCAGGGTGATAGCCCCGGGTAGGGATTCTCCCCGTATTCGCGGGGATGATCCGTCAAGGGTAGACCCTTGGCTTTCAAGACCTTCATTCTCCCCGTATTCGCGGGGATGATCCCTCAAGGGCGTTACTACGGCCTTGTTTATTTCTATTCTCCCCGTATTCGCGGGGATGATCCTCGGGCGCTGTGAGCCTCATAGACGGATTGGGGATTCTCCCCGTATTCGCGGGGATGATCCCATCCACTTTCCAGGTGGTCCAAGCCCTCAAGGTATTCTCCCCGTATTCGCGGGGATGATCCCAACAGGGGTATCACTGTCCACCTCAATCACCAATTCTCCCCGTATTCGCGGGGATGATCCCGTTGAGGTTTTCCATGGTGGCGATAGCCTTCGATTCTCCCCGTATTCGCGGGGATGATCCGCCTACGAGCTTCCGACATTGGTGCCCCGCACCATTCTCCCCGTATTCGCGGGGATGATCCCCCCTCAATGCCAGTGATGCATAGCGACACTCAATTCTCCCCGTATTCGCGGGGATGATCCCGCAGCGTTTGTCTGCATCACGCAGCTGTACCTATTCTCCCCGTATTCGCGGGGATGATCCCCCAGCTTGGCAAACTGGCGGAACAGCTCAAAGATTCTCCCCGTATTCGCGGGGATGATCCCGCGATCACCGTATGGAGGTCGCCGCCATGGTCATTCTCCCCGTATTCGCGGGGATGATCCCCACCGCCGGGCACGTGACGAACCACACCCAGCATTCTCCCCGTATTCGCGGGGATGATCCCTCATCCAACGAACCCTTGATGTTGTCGATGCGATTCTCCCCGTATTCGCGGGGATGATCCCTTGTTCAAGGTGTCAGCCGCTCTGTCCATGGCATTCTCCCCGTATTCGCGGGGATGATCCGGGCCGCAACCACAACCCGGAAAGGACCGGACCATTCTCCCCGTATTCGCGGGGATGATCCCTACTGATGTACGGGGAAATTGGCTGGGAAGTCATTCTCCCCGTATTCGCGGGGATGATCCCGCTCCGTAAGGGTTAGCTTACTCATTGTCGCTATTCTCCCCGTATTCGCGGGGATGATCCGTCCGCGCAGGTTAAATGTGATCATCAGGGTGAATTCTCCCCGTATTCGCGGGGATGATCCGCATTGAGAGGTGCAACTACGGTGATGATTTCTATTCTCCCCGTATTCGCGGGGATGATCCGTCTGCACAAGTCGCGTCTCATCACCGTTGCTTATTCTCCCCGTATTCGCGGGGATGATCCCGGGTTCGGGCACGTCGCGAAATGGGAAGTAACATTCTCCCCGTATTCGCGGGGATGATCCGTCACCCATACCGGCTTAGGCAACTTAAAAGCAATTCTCCCCGTATTCGCGGGGATGATCCCCAGACATATGCCTTATTCGGGTCTGCATGTTGATTCTCCCCGTATTCGCGGGGATGATCCCGAGCCGATGCGCCCGAAAACTCGGTATTGTCAATTCTCCCCGTATTCGCGGGGATGATCCCTTGCTTAGAACGCCTCCAAAACAGGATGCTGGATTCTCCCCGTATTCGCGGGGATGATCCCGTGATCAATGCGCGGGGGCTGTTTCCCGATCAATTCTCCCCGTATTCGCGGGGATGATCCGGCGACGGCGGCCCAGTCGGCAGGGTTCGCTGCATTCTCCCCGTATTCGCGGGGATGATCCCAGGCGCGGTATCACAGACATCGTTACCAAAGGATTCTCCCCGTATTCGCGGGGATGATCCCTGCACCCCCATCCTTGAGGACTACAACAGCCAATTCTCCCCGTATTCGCGGGGATGATCCCTACCGAACTTGTCATTTATCTCCCTCCTCGATATTCTCCCCGTATTCGCGGGGATGATCCCTGTGGCTTGTATGTCCCTCCTCCAAGGGAACTATTCTCCCCGTATTCGCGGGGATGATCCCAGGATCGGTGATCGTTGCTCTATGGTCGCTTGATTCTCCCCGTATTCGCGGGGATGATCCCCGAGGCCACATCACCAAACGCATCAACCCCAAATTCTCCCCGTATTCGCGGGGATGATCCCAACAAATCGGACAGGTGCGGCTGTCTTTTCTTATTCTCCCCGTATTCGCGGGGATGATCCCGCCCCGTCCCCCACTGTGTATTTACCAGTGGGATTCTCCCCGTATTCGCGGGGATGATCCGGTGAGTGTTCGGCGTGTGGGATCGACGCTCATATTCTCCCCGTATTCGCGGGGATGATCCCACGCGGGCTTTTAGTTCGCGTGCTTGTTCGACATTCTCCCCGTATTCGCGGGGATGATCCCTGGGTTCCGGTGTTGGTGGTCATTGTGTCGGTATTCTCCCCGTATTCGCGGGGATGATCCGCACATGAGCGTAACCACGGTAATGGTCACGCCATTCTCCCCGTATTCGCGGGGATGATCCCCCAGCAGAGCAATGCATGTACCACAACTGCCAATTCTCCCCGTATTCGCGGGGATGATCCCAACACCACTGTTCGACCCGGCGTCACGTAGAAATTCTCCCCGTATTCGCGGGGATGATCCCGGCGGGTACTGGCCAGTCCAGGTCTCCCGCTCATTCTCCCCGTATTCGCGGGGATGATCCCTCTGTGCTGCAAATCACCAACATCATCGGCCTATTCTCCCCGTATTCGCGGGGATGATCCCGCGGTGCTGTTGCCGATCTTCAACTGGATTAGATTCTCCCCGTATTCGCGGGGATGATCCCGACACGGCGGCGGCTTTGACCTTCTCGGTCATATTCTCCCCGTATTCGCGGGGATGATCCCTCTTCTCGCTGGATAATGGAACTGTTGATAACATTCTCCCCGTATTCGCGGGGATGATCCCTTGCCGAAATTCTTAGTCTGAAGCGATATGGCATTCTCCCCGTATTCGCGGGGATGATCCCGCCCGCAACGGATCACCCGGACGCAACCCAGCATTCTCCCCGTATTCGCGGGGATGATCCCACCCTAAAGTCCCGGTCATAGCCTTGACATTCATTCTCCCCGTATTCGCGGGGATGATCCGACGGTTAGGTCTTGCCAACCCCAGACCCCCAGATTCTCCCCGTATTCGCGGGGATGATCCGTGTGGTGACCAGCAGCGACACTAGCCGCTCCAATTTTCCCCGTATTCGCGGGGATAATCCCAGCGGAAATAACACTAAGGAGCGTATTGATGGTGATATTGCTGCATTATGACCTGGATTATGCGATCCTAGCGAGAAACCCCCGCCAATTGAAGGAGTAATAAGAACACCACCCCACACCCCACCCGCACAAACAAAAAGCGCCCCCGGCAGGATTCGAACCCGCGACCAGCCGGGTAGAAGCCGGATGCTCTAATCCACTGAGCTACGGAGGCATGGAAGGTTTTCTTCCATCAGGGAACTTTACCGCATCTGTCCGCGCCCACACCACACGACCCCACACCACATAGCCCACACCAGACCGTCCACCCACCCCCGCCTGTACACCTTCGTGTCTGCCCCACCTATTAGTGTTTAGTGCATGACGTCATCTTCTTCGGCCACCCCCACGTCAAACTCAGTTGGTGCCACCTCCACCCCAACAAACACTGAGCGCGCCGCGGCGTCGTCAAGCAGTGCCCGCGTGACCTGGCCGTTGCTTGTGTTGTTTTGTGTCACAGCGGGTGTTGTGGGTGCGGTGGTGTCGGCGGGTTTCTTGGGGGAGTCGTTGGCGGCGTTGGGTATTCCTGATCCGGGTCCGTTGACCACGGCGGGTTTGCCTTTTTTCCGGGCGGCGGCGTGGATGTTGGCGGCGTTATCGGTGGGGTCGTTTTTGTTCGCGGGCTTCCTGTGCTCGCCCCGGGAGCTCCGAACACCCACCACGTCCAGCACCGCCCCCACACCCCACAACAACCACGACAGCCACGACAACTCAAACAACCACCCCGCCCTCCGCTTCGCCATACTGAGCGCGGACGGCACGGTGGCGTCGAAAACGGGTGCGGTTGCGGCGTTGTGTTTTGGTCTCATCGCCTTGTTGATGGTGCCGATGTATTTGTCGGATGTGTCGGGCCAACCGCTGGCGGATGCGATGCAGCCACAGAATTGGTCAACCGCAATAAACCAGGTGTCTACGTCGTTGGCGTGGCAGTGGTCGGCGGTGTTTGCGCTGGTGACGGGCGTGGCGGCGCTGACTACGCACAGGTGGATCATGCAGCCGGTGTGGTTGTGCGGGGCGGTGTTGATGATTGTGCCGCTGGGTTTGGAGGGCCATTCGGCGAGCGGCGGCGATCATGATTACGGCACGAATTCCTACCTGTGGCATGCAGTGTTCATGGTGTTGTGGGTTGGGGGTTTGATGGCGCTGATCGCGCATGGTCGGCGGCGGGGGCCGGGCATGGTGGTGGCGGTGCGTCGCTATTCGGCGCTGGCGTTGGCGTCGGCGCTGGTGATGACGCTGTCGGGCCTGATCAACGCCGCGATTCGTATCCACTGGTCGGATTGGTTCACCACAAGTTATGGCACGTTGATTCTCACTAAAACCGTCGGCGTGGTGGTGCTCATCATGATGGGCTGGCTGCACCGCCAGGCCACGATCCCGAAGTTGGAGAAACAGCCGCGCCTGTTCCAGCGGGTGGCGATTGTGGAAGTACTGGTGATGGCGGCGATCACGGGTGTGGCGGTGTCGCTGGGCCGAACTCCGCCGCCCCCGCCGCGCGAACCGGATTTGAACACGATGGATATTCAGCTGGGCTACAAGTTGTTTGTGGAGCCCACCATCTGGAATGTGTGGACGATGTGGCGTTTCGACATCATTTTCGGCACCCTCGCCATCCTCCTCGCTGTCGCCTACATGTGGGGTGTGCGCCGCCTGCGCCTGCGTGGCGAACCCTGGCCGTGGTACCGCACCGTCTGGTTCATGTCAGGTTGCGTGATGTTGCTGGTTACCATGTGTTCCGGCATCGGCATGAACATGCCTGCCACGTTTTCCATGCACATGGTCGGCCACATGATTCTCTCCATGGGCGTCCCGGTGTTCTGGGTGCTGGGCGGCCCGTTCACCCTGTGGCTCGCCGCCATCAACCCAGGTCAGCCGGGTCAACCGGGTCCGCGCGAGTGGCTTGAGGTGGCCATCAACAACCCGGTGGTGCGGTTCCTCACTCATCCTGCGGTGAACACCATCCAGTTCCTGGTGGTGTTTTACATCCTGTACCTCACCCCGCTTTACGACGTCGCGGTGTCCGAGCATGCCGGTCACCTCACCATGAACATCATGTTCCTGTGGTCCGGTTTCATGTACTACTGGGAGGTCATTGGTGTGGATCCCGTGCCGGTGGAGCGCAACCCCATGGGCAAAGGTGCGTGGCTGTTCGGGTCGTTGCCGTTCCACATGTGGTTCGGGGTGGCGCTGATGCAGATGCAAGTCATCCTGGCCTACGATTTCTACTCCACACTGGGACTGCCGTGGCACGTGGATTTGCTGCGCGACCAGAACGTGGGCGGTGGCATTGCCTGGGCCGCAGGCCAGTTCCCGCTGATGATTGTGGTGGGGGCCGTGGTGCTGGCGTGGTACCGGGACGACCACCGCCAGATGCGCACCTACGACAAACGCGCCGACGAAACTGACGACGAGGACATGGCTGCCTACAACGCAATGTTGGCGCAGATCAACGCTGGTGAGAATCCTTTCGAGGAGTACTATGCCCAGGATATGAGGGGCAGAAATGATAGCTCCACCTAGTCTGTTGCGCAACGCCTCACCTGGCCGCCTGTGGATAACTCGGTTTATCCACAGGCAGGCTCTGACGGTAGATGCGCAGCCCACGGATCAGGTGGCAGAGTAGGGATCACGGCCCCAGGGAATGACACCGGGGGATCGGGGAGACGGGGGTTCGAGGGGACCATTCCCGCCGGGGCCGATACTACGTTCGTGTTCGACGGCGCACTCGGCGCCGACAATGAGGAGGGGCATCATGGCTCAGCATTCCTACACTGTGACCGGCAATCTTGTCGCCGATCCGCATTACCGCCAGACGGGAGAAAACCAGGGGGTGTGTAAATTCCGGTTGGGCGCCAGCCGTCAGCGGCGTGGCGAGGACAACGTGTGGTACTCCGTCGACCAGGTATGGCTCAATGTTGAATGCTGGGGGCCGTTGGCGCAGCACGCGCGTCGTTCCCTGACCAAGGGCATGGCGGTGATTGTGGTGGGCACGCTGGTGACGCATTCCTGGCGGGACGCTGATGGGGAGCTTCAGTCCTACATGGTGGTCAAGGCATCGCATATCGGCCCCGACCTGAACCGCTACCTCACCAACACCGTGGTTCCGCAGCACGCTGTGGTGCAGGCTGACGCCACAGCGGAGATGCCCGACGCCTCGACGGATGTGAGCCAATGGGTGGATTCCTCCTCTTATAAGCCGGAGGATGTCGATAAAGAACTCGCGGCGGTAGGGGCGGCGGGGGAGGTTGAGGAAGCGCCGTTTTAGCAGGGGCGTCGATACGCGCATGTGGGGGAGTGGCTGATGACGCCTCCTGAACCCACTTCATGTACCCTTTGTGGAGGTTAAAAGTTGCAACAATAAAAGGGGTTGTCGTGGGTGAGTTCATCTACACGATGAAAAACGTGCGCAAAGCACACGGTGACAAGGTCATTTTGGACGATGTCACCATGGCCTTCTTTCCGGGCGCAAAGATTGGTGTTGTTGGCCCGAATGGTGCCGGTAAATCCTCCATCCTGAAAATCATGGCTGGTTTGGACCAGCCCTCCAACGGTGAGGCATTCCTCGACCCGGGTGCCACCGTGGGCATTCTGCTGCAGGAGCCGCCGCTGAACGAGGAAAAAACAGTTCGCGGCAACGTGGAAGAGGGCCTTGGCGAGATTTTTGCCAAGAAGAAGCGCTTCGATGAGATCGCCGAAGAAATGGCCACCAACTACACCGACGAGCTCATGGAAGAAATGGGCAAGTTGCAGGAAGACCTCGACGCCGCCGATGCCTGGGAGATTGACTCCAAGATCGAGCAGGCGCTGGAGGCTCTGCGCTGCCCGCCCGGCGATGAGCCCGTCACCCATCTTTCCGGTGGTGAGCGGCGCCGCGTCGCCCTGGCTAAGCTGCTGCTTTCGGAGCCTGACCTGCTGCTTCTAGACGAGCCCACCAACCACCTCGACGCCGAATCCGTCCTGTGGTTGGAGCAGCACCTGGCCAAATACCCCGGTGCCGTCCTGGCCGTCACCCACGACCGCTACTTCCTCGACCACGTTGCGCAATGGATTTGCGAAGTCGACCGCGGCAAGCTCTACCCCTACGAAGGTAACTACTCCACCTACTTGGAGAAGAAAGCCGAACGCCTCGACATCGCAGGCAAAAAAGACCAGAAGCTGCAAAAACGACTCAAGGAAGAACTCGCCTGGGTCCGCTCCGGCGCGAAAGCCCGCCAGGCCAAAAACAAGGCCCGTCTGCAGCGCTACGAAGAAATGGCCGCCGAAGCCGAGCAGTACAAGAAACTCGACTTTGAAGAAATCCAAATCCCGACGCCGCCGCGCCTGGGCAACCAGGTTGTGGAGGTCAGCAGCCTGAACAAAGGTTTCGACGGCCGCGTCCTCATCAAAGACCTTTCCTTCACCCTGCCCCGCAACGGAATCGTCGGCGTGATCGGCCCCAACGGCGTGGGCAAAACCACGCTGTTCAAAACCATCGTTGGCCTGGAAAACCCCGACGAGGGCGATGTGAAAGTCGGCCAAACCGTCCAACTCTCCTACGTGGACCAGAACCGCGAAAACATCGACCCGGAAAAAACCGTGTGGGAAGTAGTCTCCGACGGTCTGGACTACATTGTGGTTGGCCAAAACGAAATGCCCTCACGCGCGTACCTCTCCGCCTTCGGCTTCAAAGGTGCCGACCAGCAAAAACCCGCCAAGGTTCTCTCCGGTGGTGAACGCAACCGCCTCAACCTCGCGCTCACCCTCAAACAAGGCGGCAACCTCATCCTCCTCGACGAGCCCACCAACGACCTCGACGTGGAAACCCTTTCCTCCCTGGAAAACGCCCTGCAGAAATTCCCCGGCTGCGCCGTTGTGATCTCCCACGACCGTTGGTTCCTTGACCGCACCTGCACCCACATCCTCGCGTGGGAAGGCAACGTGGAAGAAGGGCAATGGTTCTGGTTTGAAGGCAACTTCGAGGAATACGAAAAGAACAAGGTCGACCGCCTCGGACCCGAGGCTGCGCGCCCGTCCCGCGTGACCCACAGGAAACTCACCCGCTAAAGCGGAGGTTTGCCGGGGCGGGGTTTACGTATCGGCACGTCAAATGTGCTTATGCTCAAGCACGAAAATGGGGTGTTTTTCGGCTTGGAGATAAGCACATTTGACGTGCTTGTCATATAGGTCCACTGCCAGGTCCGAAAACACCCTGTTTCCGTACCCAGCGATAGACCTTTTTCTATGCAAGCGTTTGCACTAACGTTGTTCAAGATCGCTATGAATGCTGTGATCTATCAAACTGCACGTTCGGCCAGGTAAAAGGACAGTTTGGTAGATCGTCACCAACCGCACACCTGCAGCGCTCTACCAAACCGCCACCCCTGCAAAGTATGTATACCGCCAATCTCAAAACTTCAACCTCCATCATCGATTAACCTGCGCATATGCCCAATACCCCTAGCGTTAACATATTTTCTATCGCCTGAGTTCCTGGCCCGATTTGTGGTAGAAAAGGGGGGACTGTTTTCTTGCGTAGGGGCCGTGCTGTTCTGTGGCGCGGTTGTTGCGCAGGTTTTTTGGTGAAGGGAAGGCTGCTCGGATATGGGCGAACGTGGTAATCAGCATGACGTGACTGAGGGCGCTGCGGTGCATGTGTGTCGGATTCCGGTGAGGTGGTCGGATTTTGATCGTTTTGGCCATCTAACTAATTCCGCGTATGTGGAGGTGGCGCAGGAGGCGCGTTTGGATTGGGCGCATCAGGAGTTTGTGCAGAAGGGCATGGATGTGCCATCTGTTTTTGTGCGGCATATTACTGCTGATTATCGTCTTCCGATTTTGCCCACGGCGACTGAGGTTCAGGTGGAAACCGAGGTTGTGCAGGTGAAAACCACGTCGTTTACCACTCGCCAGACTATTAAGAATGAGAAGGGCGAGGCTGCGTGCGTGGTGGAGTGCGTGCAGATTGCGGTGGATTTGAAGACGGCATCGCCGCGCGCGATTGAGGCGCATGAGATGAAGGTGCTCGCCCGCGGCAAGAGCGCAGAAGACAGTGAAGAGAGCCAGGACTAGCCATGTCCCCAACCCAGGATCACTTGACCATTACGTCGGGCGAGTCGGGCTTGCGGGCGTTGTTGTTGCGTGCTCGTGGGTTGGATGAGCAGGCGACGGTGCGTTTCCGTCAGCTGGGGGAGCAGGTTGATTGTTTTGTCACCACTCCGTTCCGCGTCCTGGCGAGCCGCCGCGTGGTCGGGGAGGTCTCACGGGATGGCGCTGCGGCTGGGGTGTCGGCGGTGCTGGATGCGCTGGATAGCTCCCCGGAAAAAGCTTCTTTAGGTCCGGCTCGCGACGCCATGTTTCCCGGCGCGCTTCCGCCGGCGTCGGGGTTTGTGTTGGTTGATGAGCTTCCTGTGGGTGTTGTCCGTGATCTTGCTGATCAGGGCCGCGCCTTGGCCAGGCAGTTTTCGGGTCCGATGGGTCCGCCAGCGTCGTTGATGGATCAGACGGTGATTACCGCGACGTCGTCAAGCGGTGACACGAGCGTTGAGGTGCCGATGCGCGCGGTGTTTGCGTGCACTGCCCTGCAGTTGATTCCGGGTGGCTCTGCGCCGGAGGAGATTCCCAGGCAGTTGCGGGTGTCGTCGGTGGGGCGCTGGTTGCGTATCGACGCCCCGTTTGGTTCCGTTTACTTCTCAGCTGGCGGTTTTTCGCTCGTAGACCGCTTAGTCTAGACTGTGGTTTACTGTACTGTCCGTACCGTTGTTTGGAGGAAGAGTGTCCCAGCGAGGTTTTGCCACGAACGCCGTCCATGCGGGCTACGCGCCTGACCCGAATGTGGGGGCCGTGAATCCGCCGATTTACGCCTCCACCACCTTTGTGCAGGACGGATTGAACGAGCTGCGCGGTGGTTTCGAGTACACGCGCTGCGGCAATCCGACGATCGCCGTGCTGGAGGAGGCGGTGGCCACGCTGGAGGGCGGCGAGTACGGTCGAGCGTTTTCGTCGGGGATGGCGGCGACGGATGTGGTGCTGCGCGCGGTGCTGCAACCGGGGGACCATATGATCGTGGGCAACGATGCGTATGGTGGTACGTTCCGACTGATCGATACGGTGTTTGGCCAGTGGGGTGTGGAGTATTCGGTGGTGGATACCGCTGATGCGCAGGCGATCGCCGGGGCGTTGCGGCCTCACACAAAGCTCATCTGGGTGGAGACCCCCACGAACCCGCTGCTGAACGTGTCGGATATTGCGGCGTTGGCCGAGGTGGCTCACTCGAACGGCACGCTAGTGGCGGTGGATAACACCTTCGCCACCCCGTATCTGCAGCAGCCGCTGGCGTTGGGTGCGGACGTGGTGGTGCATTCCACCACTAAGTACCTGGGCGGGCATTCGGATGTTGTCGGTGGCGTGGTGGTGTGTAACGACGCCGAGTTGGATGAGAAAATCCAGTTTCTGCAGGGCGGGGCGGGGGCGATCCCCAGCCCGTTTGATGCCTTTCTGACGATCCGTGGATTGAAAACCTTGAATCTGCGTATGGATAGGCACTGCGCAAACGCGCAGGCCGTGGCAGAGTTGTTGGACTCTCACCCGAAGGTCGCTTCCGTGCTGTACCCGGGGCTTGCCGGCCATCCGGGGCACGAGGTGGCGGCCCGTCAGATGCGGGGGTTCGGTGGCATGGTGTCGGTGCGGTTCCATGACGAGGACGCGGCCCGGGCGTTTTGTCTGAACACGAAGTTGATTTATCTTGCGGAGTCACTGGGTGGGGTGGAATCGCTGCTGGAACACCCGGCGTCGATGACCCACCAGTCGGTGGAGGGGTCGCAGCTGGCGGTGCCGCGTGACTTGGTGCGCATCTCCGTGGGCATTGAGGATGTTGATGATCTCCTCGCCGATATTCGGGCCGCGCTGGAGGCCGTGCGCTAGAAAACCGCGCGCATGTAGGTAATCTGGCGGACAGGGTACGGCATCATCTCTTTTTAGGTGGGCATCGCATGGTTATGGGCATCAGGCGCACAGACTGCAGGGCGGCGGCAATCATGGTGATTGTGGCGTTGTTGATAGTGGCCTCGGTCTCCGCCTGCGCCAACCAGCCACGGCAGCATATTGGTGGCTCGATTACCTATGTGGAGGCCCAGGAGTTCGATTCCCTGTACCCGCCTGCGGCGGATTTTTACCCGAATGGCGGGATTGTTCACAACATCACGGACCGCTTGTTGTTTCAGGATCCGGTGACTCTGGATTTGTACCCGTGGATCGCCACAGCCTTGCCGGAGGTGAATGAGAATGCCACGGAGTTCACGTTTAAGCTGCGTAAAGACGTCACCTATTCCGACGGCAGTCACGTGAACGCGGCGAATGTGGTGCGTAATTTTGACCTGTTTGGGCTGGGGGATGAGGGGCGTCGTTTTGCGCCGAGTGCTGCGTTGCCCCACTACCAGCGCGCGGAGGCGCTGGACGCGTACACGGTGAAGTTTTATTTCTCTGAGCCGACCCCGGAGTTCCCGCAGGCGGTGTCCATGCCCCGCGCGGGCCTGCTTGCCGATGCGACCCTGAAGCGCACAATGGAGGGCTTCGGCCCAGGGCACGCCACGGACATTGTGGCCTCGGGACCATTTGTGGTGTCGGATGAGCGCGTGGGGGAGGAGTTGACCCTCACCGCCCGCGATGATTACAACTGGGCGCCCGCCGTCCGCGAGCACGAGGGCCGCCCGGCGATTGATTCCGTGCGGGTGGTGTTCAACCAGGAGGACACCGAGCGCGTGGGCCTGGTCACGGGCAGGGCGGCTGACATTGCCGCACGCATCGACCCCTCCGACGAGTCCCAGGTGCGCCAGGCCCGCCTGAACCTGGTCGCGGCGTCGACAAGGGGCGTGAACAACAGTCTCACCTTCCGCCCGGGCCACCCGTTGTTGCAGGATAAGCGCGTGCGGCAGGCCATCATCGCGGGTGTGGACCGCAAGGCCATTCGCGACGACCTCTTCACCGACAGCTACCCCCTGGCCACCTCCATACTGGCGGAGCAGGCCCCCGGCTACAAGAAACAAAAACCGTACAAGCACGACACCGCCCGCGCCAACACGCTTCTCGATCAGGCCGGCTGGGTGCGCAACCCCGACGACGGCATCCGCGAGAAAAACGGTCAGCGCCTCAGCCTCAACGTCAACGACGCTCTGCCCCTCCCGCGCTCCAAGGAGGTGGTGGCCATGCTGCAGGAACAGCTCAAAGACATCGGCGTGGAAATCAATTTCTACCCCGGGGACTTCGCCGACCAGGTTGAAGCCGTGAAAGACCCCAACAAGATCCAGCTGTTCCACTCCATGTCCGACGGCACCCTGTACCAGCAGTTCTCCACCTCGCGTATCGACGCCGCACACAACACCCACTCCGATGGCAGCCTGCTCGACCCACAGCTTGAGGAACTTCTTGCGCCCCAAACGGTGGAGCAGGCCCAGGACTACCTGACCGAACAGGCGTATGTGCTTCCCCTCGTGGAGCAGCCAGTGGTATATGGGTTGCGCACGCATGTGCACGGCTTTGACACCGACCCGACCGGGCTGCCGTCCTTCTATCAGGTATCCAGGCTCGGCCGCTAATCCTGCTTATTGATCCTTATTGATCAGCATGTCCGCCACCCGCTCCATGTGATTCCACAGGGCGGCTCGGTGGGCGTCGTCAAGCTGATCCTCGCTGATGGTGTCGATGGCGTTGGACATGAGTTCCAGCCAGCGGTCCCGCTCGGCCTGCCCAATGCTGAAATGGTGGTGGCGCATGCGCAGCCTTGGATGACCACGATTTTCGCTAAACGTCTGCGGCCCGCCCCAGTACTGCGCGAGGAACCACTTAAGACGCTGCTCAGCGCCCTCCCAATCGTCGTGGGGATACATCGGGCCGATCAGATCATCCTCGCGGACCTGCTGGTAAAAGCGATGCACGAAAGTGGAGAACGTCTCCTCACCGCCGACCGCGTCATAAAAGCTGGTTGCTGGTTCAGTCATGGTGATTAACTCTATCGGATGGCTCTTCGCGGGCGAGACGAGTGTGCATTTCATAGATCACAACAACCAGATTGCTGCTCATGCTCTATCAAACTGTCAAAAAACCCTGTAAAAATGGCAGTTTGATAGAGCACGGCGCTCCCAAAGGCATTGAACACCGTTAGTGCAATTGTTTGCATGCAAGTAGGTCTACCGCCAGGTACGGAAACACCCTGTGTGTTCTGTCAGGAGGTTGGTGGCAACCAACCTCACCACGGTGGTAACAACCT
>ERZ772979.341-NODE-341-length-35155-cov-16.133618_pt1 | contig 35155 bp, 39 predicted proteins | sample MGYA00511130_ERZ772979 | MGnify/ENA primary metagenome ERZ772979 (study PRJEB29015, sample SAMEA2738103) | human oral metagenome | biome: human oral; feature: human-associated habitat; material: saliva | place: China | collected 2186 ...
ATTGTCATCATCGGTATGGCGTTCGTGCCCGCGCTCTACGCGTGGTTCAACATCGCGGGATTCTGGGATCCCTATGCCAATACGTCGCAGATTCGCGTGGCCGTAGCCAACGAGGACGAGGGTGCAACGAAGGACAGTCTAGGCACCATTAACGTTGGTGCAATGCTGGCGTCACAACTGAAACAAAACGATCAGCTGGGCTGGCACCTCGTGAGTGCGGACGAGGCCCTGGCTGAGGTCGAGCGCGGTGATTCCTATGCCGCTTTCATTATCCCGGCCTCGTTCTCTTCCGATCTGACTGGCATTGTTGACGGTACGTACGTCAAGCCGAACATCCAGTACTACGTCAACGAGAAGAACAACGCGGTGGCTCCGAAGGTCACGGGGGCGGGCGCGACGGCGTTGGATCGGCAGATCAACGCGACGTTCGTGTCCACCGTCGCAAAGGTTCTGTCCGAGAAGGCGTCCGAGGCCGGAGTGAGCATCGCGGATCAGGCTGACACTGCGCGTGCAGACGTGGTGACATCGCTCGGGGAGGCATCGACGAAGGTACAGAACGCGTCGGACAACCTGTCCGGGATGAGCGAGACGATTGACTCCGCGAAGGATTCCGTGGCCTCGGCTCGTACGACGCTGGGGGAGCTCGATACCGCGGCCGACGACCTGTCGACATCGCTGGACACGGCCGACGCGCTGGTGACCGACGCTCGCACCTCGCTGGCTGATTTTTCCGCCGACATGGGGTCGGTTCTGGATGGTCTATCGACCAATACGTCGGATGCGCTCGCCGGCCTGTCGACCGACGCGGGCAGCCTCGACGGTGCCGTGCAGGGCGCAACGGGTAGGCTCGACGGCCTGCTTGTGGAGGGCAACTCGATCAACACGACGGTCGGTACGGTCCTCAGTGACCTGGACACGGCGGGAGTGGGGAATCTTCCTGGCGTGGGCACCGCCTTGACGGATCTGACGAACAACAACACGTCGCTGTCGACCGCGATTACCGACCTGACGACGCTGAACACGGACCTGTCCACGTCCTCGACGTCGATTTCGACGGCTCTGTCCTCCGCATCGACCGCTGCCAGTTCCGTGCAGACCGCTGTGTCGAACGCGCGAACGGGCGTGAGCGGCGAGGTTCCCACACTCTCGGCGGCCATCGATGATTTTTCGAGTGCCTCCTCATCGATGCGTTCCTCGCTCGACACCCTGCGCAGCCAACGCGACGATGTGTCGATGCTGCTCGACCAGTTGGATTCGCTGCTCGATGATACGAAGAGTGCCACGTCGAATAGCGCCACTAACGCGGACGCGATTAAGACGGACCTGGATACTGTCTCGACGGATATCTCGTCGATCGCGTCGTCGAACACGTTGCGTGACCGGGCAACATCGCTGGGGACCAACGCAGAATCGGTCGCCTCCTTCATGGCGTCGCCGACCTCGATCCAGACGCAGACGCTGTTCCCGGTCGCCGCCTACGGGTCGGCTATGGCACCCCTGTTTACGAACCTGGCGCTGTGGATCGGCGCGTTCTCCCTCGTTCTTCTCATCAAGCTCGATGTTGACGAAGAGGAGATCGGCCCGACTTCCTCGGCTGCTAAGTACATGGGCAGGTGGATGCTGCTGGCATTCTTCGGCATCATCCAGGCGCTTGTCGTGTCGATCGGTGTTCTCGTGATCGGCGTGCAGACCGTGTCGCGCCCAGCGTTCGTGGGGACGTCGATGATCATCTCGCTGGTCTACGTCTCGATCGTCTACATGCTCGCGACGTGCTTCCAGCACATCGGCAAGGGGCTGTGCGTCATCATCATGGTCGTGCAGATTCCCGGCTCCGCCGGCCTGTACCCGATCGAGATGCTGCCGTCCTTCTTCCGCTTCCTGCACCCGCTGTTTCCCTTCACCTACGGCATTAACGCGATGCGTGAGACGGTCGCAGGCTTCTACCGGCATGAGTACTTCTCGGCACTGGGGGCGCTCGGCATTCACACGCTGCTCGCATTCGTCATTGGGCTGGCGCTGCGCCCCTTCCTGGTGAACCTGAACGCGATGATCACGCGGGATCTGTCGTCCTCGGGCCTGTTCTTGGCCGAGGCGACGCGCGTTCCCTCCAGCCGCTATCGCCTCACCCAGATCGTTGCGGCGCTGGCCGATCATGAAGGTTTCCAGCGGTCGGTGTCCGCGCGTGCTGCCCGCTTCGAGCGCCGCTACCCGCGCATCAGGCGTGGCGCCATTGTGCTGGGTGTTCTCGTGCCCGCGGCTCTCGCTGTTCTGTCGGTTACGAATTCCGCCGAAGTGCCGGTTGTGCTGGGTGCGTGGATCGTGTGGGTTCTGGCCGTCATCATGTTCCTGATCGGCTTGCAGTACCTGCGCGAGGCGCTCGAGCGTCAGCAGCTGCTCGGTGCCATGGACGAGAGCGATGTGCGTTCGCTGCTGACCCGCCGCATCAAGGGTGCCCGCTCGCGACTCGCGCTCGGCGCAGCTGCCGTGAGTGCGTCGATTTCCTCTGCCCTGGCGGCGTCCCTCGCACAGTACGACTCCGAGCACGGCAGTGATGTGAGCGAGGAGTCCGAGGACGAGGCCTGCCCGGACTCCGCCGACACCGCCCCCTCAGCGCAGGGGAAGGCGAGCGCCGAGGCCGACCCCGGCCTCGCGGATGAGAACAAGTCAGCGGAGGGAGCCGAGATCGCCGAGGCCGACCCCGGCCTCGTCGATGAAGCGGATGCCGAGGGTACCCAGGACGAGGAGGGCGCGAAGTGAGAACCATGTGGGCTATCTACCGCGCGGACCTGCGCCGCGCGCGTCGCTCCCTGATTGCCGTCGTCGTGACCTTTGGACTGATCGTCATCCCCTCGCTGTTTACGTGGTTCAACGTTGCGGCGTCCTGGGATCCCTTCGGCAACACGCGTTCCCTGCGCATCGCTATCGCGAACACGGATGTGGGCTTCAAGTCCGATCTGGTGCCTCTGCACATCAACATCGGTGACCAGGTCGTCTCCGCGCTGCGAAAGAACGACAACTTTGACTGGGTGATTGCCGCGGAGGACGAGGCCATCGAAGGGACGCGCTCCGGCGACTATTACGCGGCCATCGTTATCCCCGAGGAGTTCTCGAAGGATATGCTGACCTTCTTTGACGGCGAGGTGTCTAGCGCCCCCATGACCTACTACGTCAACGAGAAGAAGAACGGCATTAGCCCCAAGCTCGCTGGCCAGGGCGCTGAGGCCGTCAGCGCGCAGGTGAACCAGACTTTCGCGCAAACCCTGGCTGAGGTTGCGCTGGATACGGCCTCATCGATGGGGGACGCACTGTCCTCGACGACCGCAACGGGGGCCGTCACCAAGCTCGATAACCGCGTGCAGTTGGTGGCTATGCGCCTGCGGACCGCCGCCGACAGCGCGGATGCGTACGCTGCGTTGGCCAGCTCTTCGCTGACTCTCATCGATTCGACGACCACACTCGTGTCCGGCGTGGGGGCCGCGAAATCCTCCGCGCAGTCAGCTGTCGGCAGCGCCGACTCCGGGGTGACCGGTCTGACCGCTGCAGCCACGGGAGCGATTGCCTCTGTCTCGAGCGCCATCGACTCATCCAAGACAGAGCTGGACACGCTGTCCACCTCCGTGGAGAACGTGTATTCCACGGCGTCAACCAGTGCAGCCGATGCCTCCGCGTCGCTGCGGTCGCAGGCGGGAGTCTTGGACTCGCACGCGACCACGTACGAAGACATCAAAAAGACGCTCAAAGACATGCCAGGTTCTCCCGTATCCCAGTCCTCCCTGGATACGCTGCAAAGCACAGCCGACCGGCTGCGCACCCTGGCGACCAACCTGCGCGACGCGGCGACCGACCTCGACACGAAGACCTCGAACGCGCAAACCAATCACGACAACATCACCGCGCTGATTGCCGACGCGCACCAGGCCGTCGACGACCTGTCCGCAGACTACGACAACGATCTGAAGCCGAAACTCGACTCACTGGCATCGACCCTGTCGTCGGCCCAGAGTTCTCTGTCGTCTGCGCGCTCCAGCTTGTCCTCCTCGACGTCCACTGCCTCGGACGGCAGCGACAGTGCGCGCGAGAAGCTCACGAGCTTGCGTGACAGTCTGACCTCTGCGGCAACGGATATGCGAGATTCTGCCGGCAAGATGGACTCGCTGCACAACTCCATCAAGGAAGCGCAGGACAGCGGCGATCTGACGACCCTGAAGGACGTCATCGGGAACAATCCCGAGGCGTTGGCCGCGGCAATCGCCGCCCCCGTCGGCGTCGATACGATCCCCGTCTATCCGGTGGCGAACTTCGGCTCTCAGATGGCACCCATGTATACGATCCTGGCTCTGTGGGTCGGCTCCGTTCTCATGGTTGTGTCCATCCGCTCCGACGTGACTGACTCCAACGTCGCTGAAGGCCTGGCCGAGGATGATCCGCTGCGCGCGACGTTGACCGCTTCGCCGATCCGCCTGTCTGCCGGGTACCTGGGGCGCTACCTGATTTTCGGGACGGTGGCGCTCGCCCAGGCGACTCTGCTGGGGCTGGGTGACCTGTATTTCCTGAAGGTTCAACACAACCACCCCCTGGAGTTCATGGGCACCCTGTGGCTGACGGCTGTGGTGTTCTCGTTCTTGATGTACACGCTGATCGCGACGTTCGGGAATGCGGGCAAGGCCCTGGGTGTGCTCTTGCTGGTCCTACAGATCTCGGGAGCCGGAGGAGCGTTCCCGCTGGCAATTTTGCCGCCCTTCTTCTCGTCTGTGTCCCCGTTCCTGCCGGCCACCCACGCGATTACGGCGCTTCGTGCGTCGATCGCCGGATACTCGGGGCACGAGTATGCGGACGCCATGTGGTTCCTCGCTTCCTTCATCCTGTTCGCCGCGTTCCTGGGGCTGGCTTTGCGCCCATTACTGGTGCGCGGCAATCGGCGGATGGTGGCCAAGCTGGAGTCCACGAAGCTCCTGTAGGACAGCGGTGCTCGTAGGGACGAGGCCTGCGCGTGTTCGCGGGGACCTCTTTCCTCGTGCGATGGGTTTTCTGTCTTGACGGCGTACGTGGGACGGTTGTATGCTGATGTGTCCGACGGTCTGCGGTAACGCTGGGCGTCGGGGAGTTGAAAACTCAAGAGGGGATGATCGGTTTCGACAGTGGTCGTCGATCGAAGTGAAGCGAGCCGAGGATGTGCGCTCAACTCGTTAACGATGCGTGCAAACCAATAGGTGCCGAACAGAATCGCACCGACTACGTTCTCGCTGCCTGATATCGCAGCCTGAACCTTTAGTCCGTCAGCCCGGGAGTTGCTTCCGGCCCGGTGTCTGGCGTCGTCTAGGGAGCCACTGGGAGTCGCCCATGTTGGTGGGGCGCCTCCGACACTCAATCAACTGAGCCCATCCGGCGGTGAGTCTACGCAATGCCGGGGGCCGAGAAATAAAACCGTAGACTGCGCTCGGAGAAGAATTCGGGGCCGACTATTGGACGGGGGTTCGATTCCCCCCATCTCCACCCTACACCCCGGAATCTCGTTGAGGTTCCGGGGTTTTCGTTGCCATTTAGCAGAATTTACCCCCTCATGCACGCAGCGAGCATGTATCAGGAAACATCAGGTTGTATTATCGGTAGTGGCGCAGCTGTGGTGTAGACAGTGGAAAAAGATCCTGCGCCACTCAACGTGGAGGAGTGCTCATGAACGCCCGCCGCTCGTTCGGCTCGATCCGCAAAAACCGCGCAGGCAGGTACGAGGCCCGCTACACCGGACCCGACGGTGGCAAATACACTGCCGGACACTCATTCGTCCGCAAGGGTGACGCCAGTTCCTTCCTCTCCCACGTCGAAGCTGAGATCAGTGCCGGGCGCTGGATCAGTCCCAAGGACGCCCGCGAGCGCGAGCGCGCCGAAGGGCAGGCTGTCGCGCGCGCGGCGACGACGTTCGCCGAGTGGTCGGCGCGGTGGCTCGCCTCGCTCGAGCGACTGGGCCGCACGCCAAAAACGATTCAGACGCACACCTATCGGATGCGACGCCTTGTCGAGCGGTTTGGAACTCAGCCGCTCGGCTCGATCAGCGTTGAGGAGGTGGATACCTGGTACCAGGATGTCTGGCGCGAGCACGGGCCAGGCGTCGTCCGCCCCGTCTACATGACCCTGTCTGCGTGCATGAGCGCGGCGGTCAAGGCCGGTCATATCGAGGCGACGCCCTGTCAGGTGCCCGAGGGACAGAAGCATGTGCCGACGCGGGATCGTGCGCGACAGGTCGCTACTCCCGAGGAGGTCCAGGCTGCGGCGAACGCCATGCCCTCTCACCTGCGCATCGCCGTGCTACTCGCGGCGTGGTGTCAGACCCGCCTCGGCGAGGCGATCGGCCTACAGCGCCGTGACCTCGACCTCGACGCCACGCCGCCTACCCTGCGGATTGAGCGTCAGGTGCAGTACCTGACTGGCGTCGGTCCGGTTGAGACTCCTCCAAAAAGCTCGGCTGGTGTCCGCGACATCGTCATCCCCGCCTCCCTCGTGCCCGCACTACGCGCACATCTCGACATACACGTCGATGCTGCGCCTACGTCCTGGATCCTGCACCCCGAGAGCACTCGGAGTCTGCCGATCCACCCAAACTCCCTGCGCATGTCCTGGGAGAAAGCTCGCATCGCTGCAAACATCCCATGGTTCAAGTTCCACGACCTCCGTCATACGGGCCTGACAATCTTCGCTCAACAGGGCGCCACTCTTGCAGAGCTCCTCCACCGAGGCGGGCACAGCGACGTAGACGTCGCGCTCAGGTATCAGCACGCGACCCGTGAGCGCGATGCAGCGCTGACAGCGAGGATGGACGCGGCCGTGCTAGTCTGACCCCGCGCAGATCGCTGGAGGCATCGAGGAATTCTGATAACGCAAGGAAGGCCCCACCACCCGTTTCCGGGTGGTGGGGCCTTCCTTTATCAGCGCTTTCCTACGGGTGGACGCGGGACGGGTAGGACGCCATGAGCCCCGCCGCACCCTTCGCGAGCGCCTGACTGGCCTGTCCAGCGTTCGTGATGATGTGCGCGATCGTCGGCTTGCCCGAAGCGTTCAGGCGGTTCCACACGTCCGCGCCTGCGCTCCATTCCATCCCGATCACGTCCCACTTGGACAGGTCCGAGGTCACGACCTCGCTTGGGTACAGCATGGCCATGGTCTTGTAGCCGCGTGCCTTCGCTCGCGCCGCGCTCGTTCCCCGCGCGAAGACTTTCCACAGGACGCGGCGCTCGGGATGCCCCCCGAACGCTGTGTCCAGGTACTCGAACAGCGCCTCCTCAGAGGCGAGGTCCCCAGGATTGCGCTGATCCTCGGATGACGTGGTCTTGTGGTCGATCGCGAGCACGATGTCATCAGGCACCTGATCGACGATGTCCGTCAGGCGCATAAAGCCACCCGAGGCCTGGCGGAGCGTGCGCAGCGTCGACCAGGGTGTGTTCCAAATCTGGTAGTCCGTTCCCGGCACGGTGCGCGTCGTCTTCCAGTCATGGATCGCGACGAACTCACCGGACGCGCAGCGGCGCACGGAGATCTCCAGCGCTTTGAAGCCCGCGCGCAGCGAGGCATCCAGCCCAGCCTGCGTGAACTCCGGGTACTCCGTCCCACCCATCCGATGACTGATGTAGAACGGCCGCCGCGACAGAAACGCCGTCACCGCGTCCTCGCCCGCAGGACTCACCGGCGTCGACGGAGCACGCCTCGATAGGCTCACATCGCCACCTGCGCGGCGACGCACTCGCACGACACCGGGCCTATCACCACCTGCACGCCGACGCTCGTAGACGACGAGTTCAGGCATGCGCGATCACCTGCACCGCGAGACCGTTCGACCCCTGCTGGTTCGGGTACGTGACAACGAGGTCCGCCGGCTGCGAGCCCGTGCGGCGCGCCAACGTCACCGTCTGGTAGTTGAGGCCTTCCTGAGCTGCGAAGGCCAGCTTTTCCCACCCCGCAGAGACAGTCACCTGCTCCGAGGACTCAACTGCGCTCGTCCGCTCGAACGCGAACCCCAGCACCACGCCCTCGCCCGCGAGCGCGGGGGCCGTGCAGGTCGTTGTTTCGACTGGCTCTGCCTGGCGTTTCTTGACGGTGCCAGCCTCGATGGTGGAGGCTCCTCGGATAGAGGCGGCTGCCCAGCCGATCTCCGCGTTCTGGCTCATCGTCAGCGTGACGGTAGGCGCCCACGGGCCAGTGATGACGACCGCGCGCATCGTTCCGACCCAGTACGGGGCGACAAGCTGGTCCCAGCCCTGCGGCACGTTCAAGTTCGCCGGCGTTCCTTGGGCCTTCTCGTTCAGGCCGATCACGATCTTGTCTCCGGCCTTGCCATCGACCTTGATCGTCACGGTCTGTCCGACGACCTGACCGGCTGCGCTGGCGACGAGCGTCGGGCCAGCCTCGGGGACAGGTCCGGGAGTCGGGGACGGCGCCGGGGACGCCCCGGAGACAAGGAAGTAGATCGTGCCGTCCGGCAGGGCCTGCGCTTCGGCCTCCGTGGAGCACACGGTGATGCCGACGCGCTTCAGGGCTTCGGCGAGCTCGGCCTTGGTGGCCAGGCCCGCCAGGTCACTCGCGTGGGCCACCCCCGCCACGTCAGCCTTGGTGGCGTACCCGGTGAGCTCAGCCTTGGTAGCCAGGCCCGCCAGGTCGGACGTACGGGCGACGCCGGCCACATCGGCCTTGGTGGCCAGGCCCGCCAGATCGGCGCGGGTCGGCAGGTCCGCGACCTGGCTCGCCGTCGCATACCCAGCCAGCTCAGCCTTGGTGGCCAGGCCCGCCAGGTCGGCGCGCTTGGCATACTCGGCGAGGTCGATCGTTCCGCCCGCCGCGGCCTTAGCGACCTCGGCCTTGGTGGCCAGGCCCTCGAGGTCCGCCCTCGTCGCAAGGGGCGCGACCGCGCGCGCGATCGCCCTGTCAGCGCCCTGCTTCGTGTACAGGACAGGCTTTTCTGCCATCACTCATCCTCCGATCGTGATCGTGTCCCCGTCGCCGGAGACGACGCCGGGGATTGTCGCGGTGTCCCCGTCGCCGGAGATCTCTACGCCCGGCACCGGAGGCGGTGTGGGCGTCGGGATCTGGTCGCCCGAGAACACACTTTCGAGCGAGTAGATGACGCCTGGTTTGAGGGTGACGGTCGCTTCCCGCAGCGTCCGCCCCGGCACGGCTAGGCGCAGGCGCACTCGCGTCTCCGACTTGATGTCGAGCGGCAGGGCGATCCTGCCACTCAGGTCCGCGCCCCGGCTGACAGGCCCCCCTGCCAGGATCGCGGTTGTTTCCCCGCTCGGGAGAGCGAGCGTCGCCGTCAGGTACGCCGTGGTTTCCGGCGACCCGTCCAGGCGCGCCGCGGCACCGGTTACTGTTGTTCCCATTTCTCCACCCTCTCTTGTAGACGGTCTAGGCGGTCATGAAGGCGAGCGTGCGCGTCGTGCGCATGCTCATCGATTGTCCGCTGCGCGGCCTCACGCGATGTCCGCTCATCGTGGAGCTCCTCGGCCATCTTGCGGCCGCGCTCGTCGATCCTGCCCACCCGCGCCTGCACCTCCGCCAGGCTCCGGCCGTGCGCATCAAGCGTCTCGACCATGCGCCTGCTCTGATCGCTCAAATCCTTCACCTGGGCCGCGAGCGCACCGATCTGATCGGAGACCACCCACACGGTCTCGATCGCCCTATCGAGATCATCCCGAACGTTCGTATCGTGGTTGTTTTTGATCTCCTTATCCGCGCTCTGAGCGGCATCGCGCGCTTCCGACGCTGTCGCCGAGATGTGCGCGAGGCGCGCGTCAAAAGCTCTGCTGACGTAGCGCAGGCCCGCGACGACGGCCGCGGCGGCAGCACCGATGACGGCTACCGCCGCCGCGACGATCGCGGTGACGACCTGCGGGTCGGCGATGATGTCAATCACGTGCGCTGTCCGGCTTGCCCGTCAGTTCATCGAGCGGCTGACCGCCCGGAGTCGCGGCGCCCACCCAATCAAGGATGCTCGCACCGTTAATGCGGACGGCCGACAGCATCGTGTACACCGACCACGCGACGCCCAGGAACACGGACATCTGCGTGACCAGCAGACGCCACGTCGCCGGGTAAGAGCCGGAGACCCACACGGCCGCAGTCGTGACGAGAGCGACCGCGACGAGGAGCACCACACGGCGGCGGCGCGTCCACCAGGGCTTGTCCAGCGCAGCCTGAACCATCGGCCACACCAGACCGACAATGACCGTCGTGATGAAGGGGTCCGACTGAAGCCCCATCAACAGCTTATCCATCTCATTCCCCCTTCTCCGCGCCCGCGAGCGCGGTGTTAATCGCGGTGTTGGTGGCGGGGCCGTAGATCTCGTCGTCGTCCACGCCGACGGCGCGCTGGAGGTTGCCGACGACGCGGTCGTGCGCCTCATCCGAGGCGTCGCCCCAGATGCCGTCCGCCTCGGTATCGATCACGGACTGGACGTACTCGACGCCGAACGGGAACTGGCGTCCGCCCCACGAGCTCGCTGCCACGACCGCGTAGACGCGGCGCGTGGTGTCGGGGCCGAGGACGTTATCCGTGTCCGCGCCAACCGCGCGCTGGATTCCCGTAATGTCCGTGTAGCCGCTGGATGAGCCAGTGGCCGCGTCAGAGTAGTAGGGGCGGATAATCGCGCACACCGCATCCCAGTCACGGGACCGGCGGTAGACTCCACCACCGTTGGACTGGGACCCCGCAGCTCCCGCACTGGTGTTGCCCTCGATGGTCTGCACCCACGACCCGTAGTTCGCTTCGACCAGGCCGACGTGGTCGGCGATGCCGTCCCCGTCCCAGTCGAAACAGATGAGATCACCAGGTGCGGCACTCGACGGGTCGACAAGCTGACCGGCCGCCCGCGCGGCGTTGATGCCGTAGGGGACATAGGCGAAATCCCCGCCCGGAAGGACGGAATGGCCGTCGGTCCCGGTCGTGCACCATGATGCGAACATCGCGCAGTAGGGAACGCCGGAGGCACCGTAATAGGAGCCGTGGCGCTGCGCATACCATCGCCCGTACTTCGTGCCTTCCTCCGGGTCATCCCAGCGGTTATAGCCGATTTCTCCGGCCGCCCACGCGACGGCCTGCGATGCGCTGACGCTCATTCGCCCTTCACCTCCCCGTAGGGAAACGTGATCGGCTCCACGACGTCATCGGGAGTGTTCGTCGCCGGAGGCATCTCAGCCACCAGTTGCTCTTCTGTCAGGTCCATCAGGACCTCCCTTCTACTAATTCGTGTTGGGCATGATGAAACCCCCGAGAGAGTTGATCTCCCGAGGGTTTGTTGGTGGATCCCCTGGCGGATCACCAGGGGACGTATGTGGCCGAAACTGGTACGATCCAGCCGTGTCCGCTGCGGATTGTCGAGTAGCCCTTGATGCTCAGCGATCCGTTGGATCTGATCCGCAGATAGGCGTAGGTCGGATCAAAATCTGCGCCACCGCCCGTTACGGTAGGACCAATAAACTGCTCCTGCGATGGCCTGAATTTCGCGGGTATCGTGAGCAGATCATCATGATCCCCTCCCGCCGATATCAGGACTCCTGAGATCTGCACGACGCCGGCGCGCATACAGATCCGTGGGTTATGGCCAGCGCCTACTCCCCACCCGGACGACACGACGAGAGACTCCCACGGGTATGTCTTCCCGCCGACTTCTGTCCAGGCCCGGCCATTCCACGCCTGCAGACTGCCCTGATCCTGCCTGTACACGAATGCCGGATCACTGTCTGTCATCCGCACGCCTGCACCTTGCAGGGCGGCGATGTACTGCGCGGCAGCCGTCTCGGATGCCACCGTCTTGATAGACGGAATCGACAGGGAGAGCGCCGTCAAATCGGCGCGTTGCGCAGGGTCCGTAGGCGAGGGCACGCGGTGCCCGCGCTGATCGATGTAGCTCATGCATTCTCCTCCTGCATATACTCCAGGCGGAGACTCAGCGAGTCCCCGCCTTGCCTAACGCCCCCGTAGGCTGCCCCTACAAGCGCGATCCCCATTCCCGGGGCCTTCATGGATTCAGCCAGACGCATGACGTCAACCTCGATGCGGTCTACCCCGACTTGCACGGGAGCGCTGACTGTCGGCCCTACAGTGCCCGGCCCAGCATCTGAGTATGTTGCTGCCCCCACTTGCACCGACCAGGGGACCGCAGACGGCGCCGGTCTGAGGGTCAGTACAGCTGATAGGACGTCTATGCGCCCAAGGGCCTCTATCTGTCGGCCAAAAAGCGCCAGGCCGCGTAACGCGCGGCCCGCTGGGGATTTTCCTTGCCATGCGCCCCCGCCGCCGTAGCGAGTCCATGCCGTGCCGTCCCACGTCCCCACCCACTGTGCGGGGATAACCGCCTCACGAGCTGACTGCGGCGGGGAAGCGGGCGGCACCCATTCGAGCAGTGGCGTCTCCGGCTTCGGCGCAGGACCTAGCGCATGAATCGGACGGCCCGTGTCCTGGTCGATGAGGACGTGCGCTGTCTCGACGCCCGCCCAGTTCACAGCGGTGGCCGGCACTTGGACGGGCGGCCCCCCGAAAAGACTCACCACGACTGAGCGACCGCCGTCATCGAGGCGTACTACGCGCCCGATCGCTGTAGCTGACCGGTCTGAGCCGTATCGTGGTGGCAGATCATCAGGAGCCGTCGAGAGCAGATCCATCACACGGCTCACTGCGAGACCTCCAACTCCGTCTTTTGCATGCCCCTGTACGTCAAAGGCATCTCGTACGCGGCGACAAGGCCCCACAGCGTTTTCGTCTGCGCGGCCTCTACCGGCTGCGTGGAGACCTCTACCTGCGCATCCAGGTGGATTCTTGGATCCGGGGCGTGCTCGACGGGGACTTTGACCTTCTTGCGAGTTGCGTCAGCCAGCATCGCCTCCGCCGCATTTTTGGCTTGCACCGCCGATGTGATCAGCGGGGATGAGAAAAAACGCGGCACGACGCCGTACGGGCCGTTAACGCGCATCGGCCCCGTCAGTTGATCGGCGATCTCCTGAAATGACGGTGCCCCCTCATCTGACGTTTCCTGGCCTCGCGCCACAACCCGGTTGTAAATCTTGTCCCGGCTGACTGAGGACGCCACACCCACGACCGTGCCTGCTTCTCCGTCTGTGAGGCGTAGCTGCGGGCGCGATGTCGGGTCAGCCACCGGCGGGGATAGGTAGAGGATGCCGTCCCCGCCTTCGCGTACAGAGGCTGGCCACGCTCGCGCGATCTCGTAGATCGCGTCGATGCGCGACTCGCCCCACGTCATTGATGGGCACGGATAGTCCCTCAGCGCAGGGTCGATGATGAGGCCCATCCGGGTGCCGACAAGTCGACGCAGCTCAGACGCGAGCGTCCCCGCCGGGTCAGGAGCCATCGGCTCGGTGAGCCGGTCCTCCTCCAGCCGCTGCAACAGGCTCTTGCCTGTCACTCTGACCGTTGACGCTCCCGGCTCCACCGCCGTGATGAGGAAGCGCCCGATGGGGATCGTCCACCAGTCCCCGCTGAGCACCGAACTGATCGTCAGGGACACATGCAGAACCTGACCGTAACAGGCAAGCGGATGCCGCGGATCGGTCGGGTCCCAATCCCGCCAATCCTCGTTTTCCACTGCCCCTACACGCGGCACAGTGAGCGAGAGCGACCCCTGAACCTGCTGGCTCGCATCCCACGCGACAGACCCGTCCTCGACGGGCACTGACCCCAGAAACTCTGTACCAAGCCACGACTCTACGGTGGCTTCCATCGCGTATGCCGACGTCAAGACATCGTCTGGAATACGCGCACCCGCGTCGGCAATCACGCTCACGGTTCCTCCTGCCACAGTGTCCGGTCGAACTTTTCCCACGACCACCGTCGAGCATCAAGCCCATTCCATGTGAGCGCCCGGGCGTCGAAGTCTGCCCATGTCGACAGCGCTAGTTGCGTGTTTGGCTGCGGCAGGCCAACGATTGTGCCCTTGATCGCCCACGTCCGCTCAGCCACATCAAGACGCGGCGCGCGCTCCATTGACACTGATGTCACGGCCATGACCGTGACCAAGTCGACGTCACACGTACCCAGCATGCATTGCAAGCACCGCGCCGGGTTGTGGAACAGAGCTGCTGGCGTCGGAGACCCCAGCAGCTCTTTCAGCGCAGACGTATCGCGCATATTTGTCCGCGCCGTCAACGAAACTGTCCCTGCCCCGCCCTTGGGCGCGTACACAACCAGCGGAGTTGACCTGCCCGGCACCTCATGCTCAGTAACCCGCATCTTCAACTCGCGCTGGTCCGTGCCCTGCCACAGCAAGTTCACGGTCTTCCCGCCCGCCGTATCAGTCATGAGTGACAGCCCATCCCATGACCGCCGCACTGGATCCGACTCGACGAACACCCCCGCTGACGTCGTCAGCCTATATCGAATGTCCACATTGATGGGGGCCAATGGGTCTCCGATCACCCGCTGGACCCCTCCTCCGGTCCACGCACCCCCGCGCGGCGTCCACGTGAAACCGGTTTCCGTTACTCCCTCGACATGGCAGACAGCTCCCAGCGGCGCCAACCTTGCTGGAATGATGACCTGTACTCGCGGAGCTCTGCCGCCGTCAACGACAGCTACCGGCCCCTCCGTCATACCCAGCTCTGCCTCAACCTCGCGAGATGCTGACACCCCGCGAGCGCCGACCCACTCGTGGGTGAGTGCTCGGCGGCTGTACCCGATGCGGCGCTGTGGGGTATCGCCGTCGAAGAACTCGGCGGCGGCGGCGATTGCCTCGGCCACGGTCGGCGCAGTGACGATCATGACGTCGTCGAGGTGAACCCATCCCGGGAGCGAACCAGCCTCGGCGTCGGAGACTGTTCGGACTCCGACCCTGATACGGCATGCCGTAGCGCCCGATGGTGCTGTAAATGACCATGTTGGGCGCGTCCCCTCTGCACTGGAGGCCAGCAGTGAGGGGACTGTATCTACGCTTGTTTTTCCGTTGATCGTCCACTCTGGCTCTACAGTCACTGCGATGCCCGGACTTGTGCGAAGGAGGGCAGACACCGCGAGCGCCTGCCCTCCTTCCACCTGCACGAATCCTGGAGTCGCCACCTGGCCCTGGAGACGGTTAGGGATGTCTATCGCTAGATACCCCGGAGACTGCCTGGTGTGGTCGCCCCAGGGGCCGTGGGCTGTCCCGGCTCTGATCGTTGATGGGAGGTAGTTTGCCCATCCCCGTGTGCCGTAGGCAAAGCTGGGGTTTGGACATAGGTTTGTCCTAACCACTTAGCGACTCCTCCCGATCAGCTGTTTACGGTGTGCGAGTACTCCGACGGCGACCGTCTCGACATGGGCGCGGAAAGCGCTCCCGTCATCGAGGATGAGGTTCACCTGCGCGCCCTCGAGCGAGACACCAGAGGCCGCGCCACTTGCCGCGAGCGCGGAGACGTCGGCCCACTGGCGGGCGGTGAGGATTGCCTCCCGCGCGCCCGTCTGGTTGACGGCCGCGGTCACACCCTGCGGCAGCCAGCCGCCCCGGTCGTACTTGCGGGCTCCTCCGTAACGGCCAACGGTCGGCGATCCCCAGATCCCGATCTTGCGAGCACTCAACCCAGGCTTTGGCTCTTCGACCATTTGGCCGCCGCCCGCGTAGATCGCGACGTGATGAGCTGGCGACCCCCAGAAGAGTAGGTCACCGGGGGCTGCCTGAGACCACGGGATTGGCGTTGCGCCGGACTGGTAGCCTGCGGCGGTGAGCCGAGGCCACCCCAGACCGAGCTGCTGCGCAGCCCAGTACACGAGGCCGGAGCAGTCGAGGCCGGGAGGGATGGCTGAGCCGCCCCACACGTAGGGGACGCCCATCTGGACTGCTCGCATTGCGGCGCCCACGAGACCGGCTGAGGAGGATTCCTCAGACTTCTTCTTGAAGAAGTCGCCGACGCCGCTCAGGAGCTTTTCAACGCCGCCTACTCCGAGCTCGCCGATGACTCCGGGGGCGATGCCCTTCATGAGTGCACGCACTGGCTCGGTGATGAGCTGAGCGACGGAGCCGAGGGGATCCGCGAAAAAGTCCGCGACGCCCTTCGCGGCGTCGGCGAACCAACCCGCGATGCCGCCGCCCGCGAAATGAGCGATGCCGCCCCCGGAGAAGCCCGCAGGGGCCTTGCCGGGGGAGCCGCCGGGGCGGCGCTTCGAGGCGGCGTAGTTAGCGGCAATGATGCGGCTCGGCCCGATCTGGCGGACGAGCTCGGGGACAAGGATTGCCTCGCCCGGGGAGAGCATCGCCGGGATCGTGTCATGCCCCGGGCTGTAACCCGGGACAATGCCACCACCGGCGTACTCGGCGATCCGAGGGACCGTCGGGAGCGTGAGTGACAGGCCGATCTTCGAGGCGACCGTCTCCACCATCGACTTCAACCCGTTGGTGTAAACGGTGTCAATGATGAAATTGACGGGCTTGGCCGCGACGCCCTTCACCTTGTTCCAGACCGTCTCTATCGCTGTCTTCATGCCGTCGAAAGTCGAGGAGACGCTCGACGACATCGACGTGAACACTCCGGTGACACTGTTGTACACCCAGTCGACTGCCGCCTTTGCGGCCGTCTTGATGGACTCCCACACTCCCGAGATCGTCGAGGCGATCCCGTTCCAGACGGTGGAGACGACACCCGCGACTGTCGTGAACACCGATGAGACGACGCTCCATACGGTGTTGATGTACCAGGTCACGGCGGTGACAATCCCGCTCCATGCCGCTGACACGGCGCCGGAGATCGCGTCCCACACGCCCTGCAGGAACGACACGATCCCCGTGAAGACCTCGGTGGCGATCCCCGCGATCCACTGCCACGTGGCGGCGATCTGCTCGAACACAGGCTTGATGACGGCGTCATACGCCGACATGAATGCCTGGCAGATCGCGTCCCACACGGGCTTGATGACGGTGTCATACGCCCAGGTGAAAATCGCCACCCACGCCTCGATGTAGAGCTTGATTGGGAGGAGGACGATTCCGACAATGATTGCAAAAGCTGTCTTGAAGACGGTAACGATTCCGTCCCAGACAGCAGTGATCGCCTCCCATGCTGTCTGCATGGGCTGAACGACGTAGGTCGAGAAGAAGCCAGAGACTCCGTCCCACGTGCCCGTCCACCACGAGGAGATCGACTCCATCGTGGACGTCCACACCGAGCTAATCCAGTCAACGAAGGAGTAGAAGGCGTCCGTGATCGCCGCCCAGGCCTTGCGGCCCGTCTCGGTCTGTGTGAAGAAGTACACGAGGCCCGCGACGAGCGCGGCGATCGCAGTGACGATCAGCCCAATGGGGTTCAAATTCACCACGACGTTGAAAGCCGCCTGCGCAGCCTCCGCGAGCTTCGTCGCTTTGACAAACTGCAAGAGGCCGCCCGCCGCCTTCACGGCGTTGATCGCGCCCATCGCGGCGCTCATCCCCTTGAACGCTGCCGTTCCGGCGGTCACCGCCACAATCAGCGGCGCCACGATGTCCGTGTTCGCCGCGACCCAGTCGAACACGCTCTTGAGCGCGTCCGCAGTCTGCTGGATCACCGACGGGCCGTCACCGCCGAACGAGGACACGAGGTCCCACACGCTTTTTGCAAGCGGCGCGAACGCAGACGCGAGGTTCGTCGCCGCACTCCACCCGGACTTGAGCATCTCCCACGCAGCCAGGCCAGCATCGCGCAGGTTAAACAGGAAATCGACGAGGCCGCTGTCCTCCTCGAGGCCGAAGATCGGCCCTGAGAAGTTGCCGTTGGCGAGGATATCCCAGATGCCCTGGATCGACGGCACCGCCGTCGTCTTAATCCAATCGAAGCCCGCGCCGAGCGTATCGGAGAGCCACGTCATGAACGCTGTTAGCTGTGGCTTCGCGAGGTCGATCATGTCCTTGAAGCCGCCGACAATCGTCGCCTGCAAGTTGCCGGCGGCGTTCTCGATGCGAGACACGTCCGAGGCCGCCGCGACCGCGACGTCATCAAAACCAAGCTGCAGGATCGCCTGGTTGAACTCCTCGGCGCTGATCTTGCCCTCTGCCAATGCCTCACGGAAGTTACCCGTGTACGCACCCATGTCCGCGAGCGCCTGCTGGATCTTGCCGGACGCGCCTGGAATGGCGTTGGCCACCTGATTCCAGTCTTGCGTCTGGAGCTTGCCAGCTCCGTTGACCTGGACGAGGGCCAGGCCCAGGCTCTTGTACGTGTCCTTCGTTCCACCGGACACAGCATTGACGTTGCCGAGCGCCTCCGCGAGTCTGTCGAAGCCGTCCACGCCGTTGGCCGCGAGCTGACTGGTGATGCCCTGGATGTCCGCCAGGTCATAGACCGTGCGGTCGGCGTACTCCTGGGCGGAGGCTCCCAGTTCCTTGATCTTGGAATCGTCGATGCCTGCGAAGCGGAGTGTGTCCGCGAATTTGTTTGTCGCGTCGGAGGCTTCAATTGCTTCGGACGCGAAACCGCCGATGCCAACAGCCGCGCCCAGGAGCGCGAGCGGGCCAAGCGCCGACGTGACGAACCTGCCGAGCGATGAGACTCCCGAGCCGACACGACTGAACGAGGAATCAACCTCGTGAGCCTCACGCTCGACGTTGTCAGCCTCACGTATCCAGCTTTTCAGCGAGGTCGTGAAGCGTTCCCACCCGGTGGGTGCCTTCGCAACCCGCTGTTCCAGGGCCTCGGTCGCCACGCGAGCGCTGTCGGACGCGACCTTCTCCTTCTTCAGCGCGTCCGCGTGGTCAGCCGTGGCCTGGTCGGCCTTCCGGTTCGCTGCAGCCGACGCCTCGCGCGCCGAGGCCAGCGCCGACTCCGCACGAGCGACAGCCGCCGAGTCAGCGGATGATCTAGAGCGCGCTGCAGCAAGCGCACGCTCAGCGCGCTCCACCGCAGTCGCGGCGGTCTCCTCCTCGCCGCGCGCCTTCGCGAGCGCCGACGCTGACTTAGCAACCTGTGCGTGCGCCTCCTGCAAGGCCGCACCAGTGTTGGCGGCCTCCTGACGCAAGCGCGCCGTGGACTTACCCAGAGGATCGGCGATCGCGGCGGCGAGGTCCTTGCCCGACGCAGAGACCTGCTCCTTGAACTTCTCCGCGTACTTCTTTCCCGCGTCGGACGCCACCTGGGGGATCTGCGCGGCCGTCGCGTTCTCGATGCTCTTAAAAAAGCCCTTCATCGAGGGCACAACATCGACGTAGACCGTTCCGGCCTGATACACGCCAGTCACGCAGACCTCCTACAGGTAGTAGTTATTCAGTTTTCTTGCGGACTCCACCCCGGCATCAGAGCCGCGAGCGCCCTGCGCGCGTTGGCATCTCTGACTTCTGTTCGTGCTTCGTCGAGCGCGATCTCGGTGAGGCTCTCAGGCCTGGGGTAGGTTTCCTTGCCCCCAAAAGCGGAGACGAGTAGGTCGAAAATGTCCTGCATGACCCTCACCTCGGGGGTTTGGGCTCGTAGCTGTGCCTCCGTCGAGTCGTCGTCCTCGGCTTCGGCGAGCGCGCGAGCGGTTTCTAGCGCGACCTCTGGATCATTGAGCATCGCCGCTACTGTCCTGCTCGTCGACGGGAGCGCGTCGATGAGTGTCAGCAGGAACCGGTAGCGGCGGGCGCGGAACAGGGCGTAGACGTCGAAGCCCTGCTCCGCGATGTCCGCGACTATTTGCCTCTCGTACCGCCCTAGGCGGTCGTAGAGGCGTTCCCTTCCCCCTTAGAGCCGAGCGACGCCTCGTAGTGGTCAGAGGCAGCCCTGATGAGGAGGACCATCTGGCGGAGAGTTAGGCGTTTGAGGACGATCTCCGCGTCCTCTTCGCTCAGCCAGTTCTTGATGATCTCCGTGGCCCGCTTACCGCCGGTGAGGTCCACCAGGAGGGCCTCACCCTCTTCAGGTGAGAGACCCAGCGGGTCCGGGAACTTAATGACCTTGTCGGCGAGGCCGAACGTGAACGGCGTTGCCTCCGCCGCGCCGTCGAGCTTGTTCAAGGCCGCGAGGGTCAGGGTAGGGGTGATCTTGTCGGACATTTTGTGTTCTCCTTTGTGACGGTTTTCAGTTGTTGGGCCGGGGCTTAGTGCTGGCGGGGGGTTCGGGCAGCGTCGCCAGCGTCTTTTCTGCCCATCCCTGGGCGAGCAGGGTCACCGCGTCTGCCGGGTCGTCGGTGGTGCGCTCGAGCACGAGCTTTTCCCCGTCGGCCGTTACGATTTCCTTCTGGAATGTCTTCGTCTTCATGCCTATTGCCTCTCGTGTCTGTGTTCTCCACTGGAAGTTGGCGGGCACGGCTGGGGGGAGAACAGCCCCAGCCGTGCCCGCAGCTCATGCGGCCTCGAATCCCGTGATGTCCCGGTGCTTGAGCATCGCGGACCCGCCGTAGTAGTTACGGCAAGCGGTACCTGCGGTCTCGTCGGCAAACGCCTTGAACTCCAAGTCCCCGGTGATGGGGTCCGTGGCCTTCAGGGGGATCGTCGGCATGGAGATGAGCTTGGCCCTGGTGAAGCACCAGCCCATCAACCACTCGTCATCTGCCGGTCCGTCGGCCGCGATGATCAGGAGGCGCTTCTCGGGGATCGCAGGGAGGAGCGGGTCATCGAAGACCACTTCTCCCGTGGTCGCGTTCGCCTTGACCTGCGAGAGGTCAATGCCGTGCGTCAAGGAGAGCATCTCCTTGCGGAACAGCTCAAAAATGTTGAGCTTAATTGTCTTAGATGCCTTGGTCAGGTCAGAGCGCACAGGCTCCGCATATCCCAGGCCGTCGACGTCGTCCACGGTCACATCGGGGGCGATTTCACCACCATCGGTGGTGAAAATGCCCAGGGGCGTCCACTCAGCCGGGATCTCCTTCAAAGCGCCCCCAGCATCCGTCAGTGCATCCGGGACAGCCGCAGTAAGCGGCGCAACGAACGCGAGAACGTTCAACGCCTTGCGCACGTTCTTCGACTTGTTGTGCTTCTTCTTCAGAGCCTCAATGGTCGTGTTAGCCATATCAGCCCTCCTTCCAAATCAGTGGTTAGTCAGTGGGTCTGTGAGTGGCATCAACGCTGAGGCCCACCACCTCAACGACGCCATAAGCAGCGCGAACACCCAGCCGCGATGACACGTCGACCGTGTCAACCCAGCCGGACGCGCCTACTACTGGACGCGCCGCAAGAGCGGCCGCGACCTGGTCCGCGAGCGCCTCCGCGCCGACGCCACCGGGACCCGTGGGGGTCTTGGCGTACACGTCGATCGCGATTGACGCGACTCTCTCGTAATCGAGGTCCTGGCTCTGGATGGCGTAGACGTGGACGAGTGGTAGCTGCCAGGTGTCTGGGAGGCTTCCCTCCTGGAGTACTCGCACGGTCTTGATCCCCGTCGCCTGGGTGATCACGTCCCGGAGTACTTGTACTGGATCCGTGTACGTCATGTGCGGCCCTTTCTCGCGCTCCGTGATCCTGCGAGTTTCCCGAGCGTGCGCTGGGCCGGGACGCGGCGCCCGTCTCTGGTGAAGTGCCCGAACTCCACGGGCACTGCGTGCGGGGCGTCATTGGTGACTCGGCCTGCAGCTCTGCGTGACGAGCCGTTTCGGCGCGTCGGCACTTCCGCCATCACGGCCTCGACCTTGTAGGCCTCCGCGAGCACGCGGTCCCGTTTCGGGGCCGCCGCTGTTGCCGCAGCGCGCACCGCTTCGGCTTCACTGACCATCGCCCTGCCCATGGCCTCTGACTGCATTAATGCTTCAATCGAGAGGCTGTTTCTCACGAATTTGACAGTCATTTCACCTCCGTGAGATCACGACAGCCGTGCCGCGCGGCCACGGCGAGGACGGTTCCTCCACCCTCCATGTCCCGCCGAGAGGATGCTCAGCCGGGACGCGGATGACGTCACCGACGCTGAGCGTCACTCCCCGAGGCAGGTAGAGCGTCGCGGTCTCGTCGGCCCGCTGCGAGGCTGCCTGATCGAGCAAGCCCGGCACCGTGAACTGCCCCGGGGCGATCAGGCACCCCGCGATGAGGCGAGACGCAGACTCCTCGACGAGGTAACCGTCCTCGTCGCGGCGGACGCGCCCCTCGACCTGAATTGGGGTTTTCCACTCCTCCATCACGTCAGGCCCCTCCCATCACCCACACGTGCCCGGCGCGGCGCGGACGGTATGAGTCCGCGAGCGCCTGGTCGTCGGGGGAGAGGAGAGCCTGACCGCCCACCGCCCAGGTGGCGTACTGCCTGGTCTGGGTGAACGGTCCCGTTGTCTCTGTCGCTTGAGTTGCCCCTTGGGCGGCGGCGTCAGGGATGAGGAGGATACGGCGTACGCTGTCCGCGAGTTGGAGTCGCACTGCTGCGGGGACCTTGGTGAGACCCGCCGTGTAGGTGACGACCACGAAGTCACTGCACCACGCTCGCACGAAGAGAAACCCATGCCGCTTCTCGTACGCGACGGGCGCCCCCTCGTCAGTGAATATGGCGAGCACCTCCACGAGAGGCGCCCGGGTGGGGAACACTCGGCCACCGGCGTCCACCTTCAAGCGATGTACATACGTCTCGACCGTGAATGTCTGGCGTGCACGCTGCCTGAATGCCTCAGAGAGTTTGTCCGCGACGAAGAGAGCGCGGGGCTTCTCCTCGTCGCTGAGCGTACGCCCGAGGGCTGCCTCGATGTCCTCGATGTCGATGAGAGGTGCGCTCATGTTCGCACTTCCTTTACTTCTTGGACTTCTTGGCGGGCTCCTGCTCAGGCGGGTCACTGTCGGGCACGGCCTCCTCGAGGAGGCCCGCCGTGATCATTGCCGTGGCGACCTCGTCCGCGAGCTCGAACTTGATCCCGTTTGCTCCCTTGACCTTCATTACGAAGCCTTGAAGACCTGAACTGCCTTGGGGCGCAGGACTGCGCCGCCGTAGACGTGCAGGCCGCGGACTCGATCCGCGAAGGTCTGTTCCGCACGCATGCTCTCGGTCTTCTCGACCTGGGATACGTAGGCCACGGACGGCTTGTGGAAGCCGATCGCCATGGGCTTCGTGTTATCGAGCCAGGGGCTCGTGACCACGTCGAAGCCCAGGAGACGACCGATCGTCGCCTCGCGGAGGCCACTGACCATGTTCGACTTGTCGAAGCTGGTGAGCTTCGAACCGTCAGAGAGAAGGAACTCCTCGAACGCCGCGTTGATCAGGAGCACGCGGTCCATGGCGGGAATCTTCTCGGCCGAGAGCTTGCCGCGCAGCTTCAGGATCGCGGCGTAGGCCGTCTCCCAATTCGTCGGGTTCGCAATGCCGGTCACCGCCGTGCCCTTTGATGCCAGCATTGCGGTGAGGAATGTCTCCGCGTCTTCAACGAGTGCTGCCGCCGCCGACTTGGTGTACTCGTCGAGAGACTGGTTCGCCTGCGCGGCGTCGATGTCGTCGACCAGGAAGTCAAACGCCTTCTCCTGGTCAATGGTGATCTCGATGCCCGTGGACTCCACGGCATCGGGGATGGTCGTGCGCGGCACCTTAGCGCCGCCAGTCCCAGTGACTGCGCCGGTCTTGTAGTCCTTGACCGTGATATCCACAATCCCAGGGATGTGAATCTTCGAGCCCGCGGTGAAGGCCTTCTCGTATTCATGGTTCGCCATTCCGACGAGCACCGTGTCTCGTCGGAAGTTCTCAAGGATACTGGCCGACCACAGCTCCGGAATGAAGTGCTGCAGAGTCATTTTCTGTCCTTTCTTGGCCCGCTTATGCGATGCCCATGATGTTGTTCAGTTGCCCGTCCTTACGGGCCTTGATGATCTCTGAGGGAGACATCTTCTTGAGGTCATCCCTGGTGAGCTGCTTAGCAGCCCTGATCTCGTCACCACGAACTCCCGCGTCCGTCGCGGGAGCACCCTTGGGGACCTGCGCGGCTCGCCACGCCAGGAGACGCTCAGCAGATGCCCTCAGCTCCTCCTCTGACGAGCCAGACAGCAGGTCAGCGTCCACGCCCGTCGCTGCCGCGACCTTCGCTCGCATCGCCTCGGCCTCCATCGCCGCAGCTCGCGCCTCAGCCTTCGCTGCCGCTTCCTGCGCCTTCTGCAGCTCGGACTTGCCCTGTTCCTGAGCCTCGTCATAGAGGCGCGCCTTTTCGGCGTTCTCCTTCATCCGAGACTCATTCTTGCGGGACAACTCCTTCCACTTGCGCGCCTCAGCCTCCCAGTCAACCTGCTGGGCCGTATCCTCAGCAGCGGCTGCAGAGGCATCCTGCGTGGCCGATGCGTCCCCTCCAGTTTCTGCAGACGGTGCGTCGACGAAGCGAAGGTAGGGACGGTGCTTCAGGTGGTTCTTCATGGTGATTCCTCCCATTCCGGGTATTTGAAAACCCCTCACCGTTACGGCTCTGGGGTGCTCACCTCACGCAAAGCGTGAGGAAGTCTGGTATCCTTGCCATTAGGGACGGGCATCCCCCCTGGACTAGTTGTGAAATAATCAACCGTCAGAACGTCCGGGCAATGGGGCCCGTCCCTTTCATGCAAGGGAAATTTCTTCGAAATGGGCCCCATCGTCCGACATCACGAAGAGGCGCCGTATCTTTCCGTCTTGGACTCGTTGGTTATACAGCGATAGTTGTTTTCGCAGTTTGCTGGATAGTTTGCGCTGCCCGAGGTCAATAACGAATACGTCTTTGACTACGCCGTGATTATCCCGAGCATTAATGACCGCATCCTGAATATGTATTCTGATCGTTCGGTACTTTGTGCTCGTGCTCTTCAGCTCACAGGCAATACTGTTATTCGTTTCCCAGTAGAAATCGTTGGTTGATTTACGGGTTACCAAGTCTCGCCGAATCCATCTAGCCCGCTCGCCCCTCGCTTCGAAGCGTTCAAGGAAATCGATCTCATGAGACTCAAGGATCTCCTGCCCGAACTTTCCATCCGGGGCCAACGCCGAAAGGTCTGACTTCAAACGCTTCTGGCGTGCCAATCGCTGCGCAGGGCTCTCCGGAGGCTGCTGCTCTCCCGATGCCCCACGCTGCGCCTTCGGGGGCTTGGGAGGCTTAGGCGGCTCGGCCCCACCTGCCTTGGGCTTAGGCGTTGGCTTGGCCTTCGGCTGCGCCCACGACAACGTCGGCCCATACTCCCCATGCTCGCGGACCGTCAGGAGCTTCCGATAATCCGGAGTACTCCCACCGCGATCCGAGACACCGAGACGGTCCGCCGCGACTTGGTGGACCTGCTCGAGCAGGTCCTCATCAATCACCTGATTGACCGCCAGACCCGGAGGAAGAGGCTGCACCCCACAGTCACACCCCGGGTGAATCGGCATCAAGTCATCCCGGTAATAACGCTGCGTCGACGCAACCACGCAGAGAGCGCAATTCTCGCGCCCCGTGAGCACACGCCGATAGAACTGGCCCTCCTCCGGGTAGCCCCGCATCGACTGACGTGATGCATGCACCTTCGCTAGTTGCATGTCCCCACCGATCAGCTGCGTGAGCCGCAGCCGCCCCTCAGCCGCAGCCTGCGGCAGAGGCTTGCCAGCCGCGAGCGCTGTGTATACGTCGACAGCTGGGCGACGGTAGACGAGGCGCTGGTCTACGCCGCGCGCTTCGCGTATCTCGTCCTGGTCGATGGGTGGGAGGACCACGTTCCAGCCGAGTTCGCGGGCACACTGTGCGAGGTACGCGCGTGTCAGGTCGGCTATGCGGAGCTGGCCTGCGGTCACTCTGGGGGTTATCGCTTGGATCATGTCTTCGACGGCGCTGGCCCTGTAGTGCGGGAGTGAGTCCCAGTAGGCCTCGCTGAACTTCGTGATCTGTGTGCGCACAGCGTGGACCTGGCTGTCGTACGCCTCGGCGAGGCGGTTGAGCGTGTCCAGGTCAGTCACGTCAGCCTCCTCACCAGATCACCAGACGCCCTATGGGGTCGGTGTTGTCGGCGCTTGGTTTTGCCTGTCCTGCAGGGAGAACGCGAGTGCCAGTTGTTCCTCAGCCCTGCGTTGCTTGTCCTGTGCTATCTGCTCGGGGCTGTAGCCGAGGATGTTGCGCTGAATTGTTTCGAGCGCCTCGCCTGCGTTGCGCGCCTGGACGGCCGCCGCGTACTTCTCCGTGAGGGAGACCGCGTGAGGCGGGACGAACAGTACTTCGACTGTCTCGGCCTCGTCGAGGGTGATCCCCTCGACCGCGAGCGCCTTGACGATGAGGTAGGCGAGAGCGGGCTTGAAGCGCTCGATCCTGTCACCCGCCTTGGAGAGGAGCGCCTTTTGAGGCTGTTCAGCTCCCGCGGCGGACTGGTTGGCGGAGTCGGGGAGCATGATCGAGATCGGCGTTGCCGTCTCGGCGGCGAGCTCGCGCCAGTCGTCCTTGGTCGCGTTGAGGATCTCGGTGATCTGCGTCTGGGAGGACTCCCAGATTTCCACACCCGGGGGCAGCTCCCACAGGGCCGCAGGCGAGGGCTCAAAGATCGCCTGGTAGTCGATAGCATTCCCCGACTCGTCCTCAGCAGGCAGGCCAGCCGACCCCTCAGCAGACTTGAGCGCGCGCTGGCGGAACGCCTGCATGCTGATAATGACCAAGCGCTGCAGCGTTTGCCAGTTGATGCGGTCGATCAGGTCCAGGACGTGCTCGAATTCGCCCATCCCGAACCTGTTTTCTAGCACCACTACCGGGGGCGCTCCCTCGAAGGGCTGGACGCCGCCAGGGTCGAGTCGCCAGTCCCCGGCCACACGAGAGATCAGCTGTCGCGACTTGTCGTATGCCGACCGCGTATAGGACATGCGCAGGCCCGGCGTCCACATCACGAGGTGGTCGACCCCTGCCGTGGGGTCGCGCCAGACCTTCACGGCCGCGAGCGCACGCCAGGGGCGTACCGGGTCCGGCTCGACGTACATGTGTTCGGGCCGCTCGTAGGTGACGCATGCTCGGCCGTCTTCGTCCTGGGTGACCAGGAGGTAGCCGCGCCCGAGTGTTGCCGCGTCCCAGATCGCGTCCGAGAAGACCACTTTGAGGCGGTTGTCGCGCCAGATGCGCGCGGCCGCCTGCGCTGCGGGGCTGTCCTCGCTGGCTCCGACCGTCACCCCGTTAGGGATGAGACGATCCGCGAGCGCGGACACGACAAGCTTGCCCGGGTTAGTGCGCGCACGGCGCTGGAACTTCAGCCACGCCTTGGCGAGATTCGGGCCCATCTCCGGCAGGGGAGATGACCCGTTGGTGTATGAACGCAGGAGATCCGTTCGCGGACGCTCCTTGTCCATCTTTGCAGTGAGGTAGGCGAGCCACTCCTCGGGGGTCTTGGTCATGAGGTGGGGCCTCCTTCCCCAGTGCGTTTGTTAGTAGAGTCGTCGCGGAGCGCGGCGCGCCGTCGGCCTGGCCGCGCCCTTACCGACCGCGTCGAGGCCAGCCTTATACGCGAACATCGCGCCCCATGCCGCGTCGATCTTGGAGTAGTCCTGATCGTCAGCAGGCTTGACCAGCACGTACCCCGCCTGTCGCGGGGACTTCCTCGCGTTGAGGAAGTGCGCGGTCATCGTCGGGTCTCCGTCGTAGGTGATGAGGTTCTGGTGGATCGCGGAGAGCAGCTGCGCGAAGTTTTCGCACGTCTGAGAGACGTTGCGCTGCGGGTAGCGGATCGGCTCGGACGCGCTGATCTTGGCGCGCAGGCGACGCGAGTAGCGCGCCTCCCATGCCTTCACGTCCTGCGCCCAGCCCGCTGAGGGGTCAGCATAGAAGCCCACGACGTTGAACCTCTCGAAGGCTTCACGGACAGTTTGTTCCACTTCGAGGCGCGGGGGCTGCCAGCCTTCGCCTGCGGGGCCGTCTGGCTGGCTCCAAATCCCGACCTTGAACAGGTGACGTTGCGTCACCGAGTATCCGATCAGGACCGTTGCATCTGCTATGCCGATCTTCCTGCCTTCTGAACCGTCGAAGCCGAGCGTGATCGGCTCGGTGGAGCTGATCTGCTTCGTGTGGTCCTCGATGGCTCGCAGCTCGGGCATTGTCAGCCATGCGTCCGACGCCGAGGTGAGTTGGTTGAGGAAGTTTGAGCACATCTCCGCGGGATCGTTATCCGGGTGCCAGAACGAATCGGCGATGCGCTCCAGGTCCACCCATCCGGGTTCGCACTCGGGCTCGTGGATCGCGCAGCCGCGCGGGTCTGCTGCCGAGTCTCCATAGGCGATGCGCAGCCCGTTGATGAGCGATTCGCGGTCCGAGATGTCGGTGTCCAGCGGAGCCTCACGGTGGTCGTAATACAGGCCCCGCGCCGCTTCGGGCTTGACTTTCCCCTCTTTGATCAGCTCGTAGAATCGAGCCGTTGTTTCCGCTACCGATCGTTCGCCGATCGTGTAGGCGTTGGGGGTCTCGATTGTGAGGCCCCTGAGCTTGTCTGCGTTCGCACGCAATGTCTTCGCCAACTTCGGGCCACCGTTTGACGGCAGCCATGTTTCGGTCTGATCCATGACTGCCATGACGGCCTTCGCGCCCTTGACGGATGTCGCCGAGGATGTTCGTTTTTCGATGCGACCACGCCTCAGGGCAACGAAGGAATCCATAGGGTCTAGGCCGTACTCTGACTCGGCGGGGGAGCCACGCAGCATTTCGAGCAGCGGGTCCCAGGTGTTTGCGGTCTGGTCATCGGTTGTGGCCGTGACCTGGACGATTGGTGTACGCCGCGTCGACCACGGCACCCCGACAGGCTGACCCTCAGCATCCCACCCATCGCACAGGACGGGGCCGAGCGCCTCCGCACAGCAGATCGCTGCGAGAAATGGGCTCTTGCCCCACCCACGCGGACGCGACAGCACCGCGCGCTGCTTGATACGACGGCCCGTGTCTGGGTCCAGCTCATACAGCCTCGCGAGGAACTCAATCTGCTCCTGCGTGGGAACAAACGGGATGTGTTCCTCACTGTCCTGATCCCGGTCAGGCATGAGCAGGTACGCCATCATCCAGTCCGCGATGTCGTATCCGAGCGTCGGGAACTCGTCGTCCTCGTCGATCGGTTTCCAGGGCACGCTACACCGCCCTCAGCTTCTTCTGCCGTCTGCGCGCACGCGCAGAGACCGGCGCCGCCTCATTCCCGGCGGTGTCGGCGTCGTCTTCGAGGTTATCGGCCACCGCGAACTGAATCCGCAGACGGGCACGGTCCTCGGGTGTCGCGCCGAACTTCGCGACACGCAACCTGAGTTCAGCGGCCATGCGGAAATCGCCCTTCCAGTACAGGGCGTGCAGGTACGCGGTATCGAGTAAGAATGACCAGTCCGTCTCCGTGTACTCCGCGCTGAGTGGGGATTCGCCCCACATCTTCCACCACCGGCGCGTCATCGTCGGCCACGTGAACCGCTTCTTCCTCGGCTTGCCATTCTCGTCGAGCACGACTTGCTCAATGACCGGCAGCGACGGCTGTTCCACAGGTTGCGCCGTGATGATACGCAGGATTTGGGGGTCTTTGTTCCGGCGAGCTCGCGAGCCCTTCGGCTTCGGCGCGGGGCCACGACCAGCCATAACCACCCCCGCCTATCCGCAGAATACCAACGAATTATCCGTTACAATAAGAGACGTGAGGACATGCGAACACTGCTCGGCTCCGCTCAAACAATGGGCGCGCGCCGACGCGCGCTTTTGCAGCACTCGATGCCGAGTCGCTCACCACCGCGCCGCACCGACGAGTGCCCCACAAGTGCTACCCGCCGAACTCATCAGCCGCCCCCGATGGGTCAACCACATCGACAAGCGCCCGCTGTGCTCACGCACGGGGCGCTGGGCATCTGTCACCGATCCGAGCACGTGGAGCACCCACGCGGCCGCGAGCGCCACCGGCGCACCCCTGGGGTTCGTCCTCGGGGACGGCATCGGGTGTATCGACCTCGACGGCTGCCTGGACGAGCGCGGCATCCCCAACGACGCCGCGCGCACGCTGCTCGCGTACTACGAAGGCTCCTACGTCGAGGTCTCACCGTCTGGGCGCGGGCTGCACATCTGGGGGACGGCCGTCCCACAGCGAGGCTTCAAGCGCACCTGGCGCGGTCAGCGAATCGAATTCTACTCCCAGGGGCGATACATCACCGTCACGGAAAACGTGTACCAGGACGGCACCCTAGCACCCCTCTAAATTCCCCCGCGCCCTCACCCCACCATCCGGCGTTTGCGTTGAGCCAGCAACGGTTTCCGCTTGTTGTTATTTCCCCAGACCCGTACAAACAAAAAACGACAGCTCTTGACGGTTTTTGCGTTGGTGGGGGAGGGGGTCCCTGGTGGGGGTCTAGTCGATGAGGCCGGGATGCTTGCGCTTGCGCGGAGCGTTTCGCGCCCGCTCAGCGGCCAGCGCTGCCGCAGCTTCCTGCTGAGTCTTGCGTTTGTGGTGCCAACGGCAAAGCCACTGGAGGTTCACCGCTCGGTGATCGTCACCAGGTTCGACGTGGTCGCACTCAGCACCAGCTGCAGGGCAGCGCGTCCCATCATGCAGGAGCGCCTCGCACCTGCCGCCTGCACGGGCGCGGACGAAGGCCCGGCGCTCGTCCCAGTCAGGCGGGAGACGCGACGCACGATCACTCGATGACCACGCCATGACGCTTCACCCTCTCGGAGCTCGCCGTGTCCGGCGGGTACGCGAAAGCCCCGGACGGTTATCCGCCTCGGGGCTTGTTCGACACTACTGCCGTTGGCACGAATGTTACAACTGCCATGCGGCGCTGTCAATCAAGCTCCGCCTTGGTTGCGTGTCGTGTCGTGCAGCGGCGGCGCGACGAGGCCGCAGCAGCCAACACGTCCTCGACGGACACCCATACGGAGCCGCCGACCTTGACCGAGCGCACCCGGCCCGCCGCCGCCCACACCCGGACCGTTGACGCGGGGAGGCCGGGCACACGCTTGGGCACATCGCACTGTCGTTCCCACTCCTCCCCCGCCACGATCATGCCGACGGCTCCTCGGTCTTTGCTGACATGCGAGCGACCAGGACCGACCAGGCGCGCAGCCGTTCCCAGTCCTGGGAGGACAGGACACGCCCACAGGAGATACGCGAGCACGTGACCTGCTCTTGCCCACCGACGACTCGCACGGGCGTGACCACGAGCGAGTAGGCGTTGCACGACGGGCAAGCAATACCCTGCACCCGCCGCTCCGGTTCCTCGACTGCCCACCTCGCGCGTGCGCCTGCGTCGAGCCTGGCCAGGTCGGCAAGCATCTCGGGCGCCCACGGCGCGGCCGCGACACGGTCGAGCAGAGGATCAATCCACCGCACGAGCTCAGCTAGCGCCCCCGGGGCGCGGATGCCGACCGGCTCTGCCTCCACGAGGTACGCTTCGCCTGTCTCCGAGTCGATCTTGCGACCAGGAGCAGACCACCACAGACCGGACGGCCGAGGAGCCTCCACGCCGATATGCTCACCTGCCTGGATACACCACGAGGCCAGCGCCGCCGCGAGCTCGTCAGCAGCTGCCCGCTGCTGCGGATACAGCGAGGACGAGCCAGGCGGGCGACCACCGCCGGACGATGAGACCACCGAGGGCACATCATCCCCGCCCATCAGCTCGTCGACGAGTGCCGGCATCGTGCGCACGACGGCCTGCAGTCTCCCCCAGCAGCGGGCACACAAGACACCGACGTAAGCCGGACTCGGGGCGCAGCCCCGGCACGAGTCATCCTGGCAGTCAGGAAGATGCTCACCAGGCGACGCACACCCGGACAAGCACACGCGGTTCAGCACGGCTCCTCCTCAACGCAGCAACGGCCGACCATCATCGCCTTCTCCTTCTACGGTTCCGCTTAGCGCTCTGCTGAGGTGTGCGCGGGTGCCCGGCCTGGCCCTTCCCGGCCTGGCCCTTCCCGGCCTGGCCCTTCCCGGCCTGGCCCTTCCCGGCCTGGCCCGTGCCTGCCCTTCCCTGGCCTGCCCGTCCCGTCCCGTCCCTACCCGACCCGAGAGTATTCGACCTGATACCCTTCGATGTCGAACCGGAGTTCGGACTTGAGTCCGAACTCGGTCGAATACGCGGACCCTCGGACGCGCGTCTCTCGGACGCGCCGGGGTCACGCACAGCAGCCTCTGCAGGGCCGCTGGAGCCGCGCCCGGGGTCAACAGGCGCTCCGGACCCTCGGCCCGGGAGAACGCCCCTCGCGGGCGTCTCTGAGGCGGGGTCAACGGGCGCGCCCGGATCCACGGACGGCGCGGCATCGTATCCGTACCTTGTAAGGAACTCAGCCGACCACACTCCGTAATACGGCGTGGACGGGACAGGCCGCAGCGGCGAGGCCGCGTCGAATGCCTCCCGCGCGTGCCCGCGCGAGGAATTGCACTCGTGACAGGCGACCACGAGACCCTCGACCGGGGCGTCCCCCAGCGAGTCAGGGTCCACGTGATCGAGCGTGCCGAGGTTGTACCCGGTCGGGCCGGTCCAACGCACGACCTTCCCGCAGTAACGGCACTGGTCGCCGTCGCGGAAGATCACAGCGGCCTTTTTGTTCGGGTCGCGGTTCTCCCGCGACCTCGCGCGGCGACGCATGACCTCCTCGCGAGGCTGAATGTGAATGAATTCCTCATCCGTGAACAAGCGCAACTTGCGCGCCCCGTCCACCTCAACCCATGTGAGCAGCTCTGCGGCCACCGCCGCATCGATGAGGCGCACAACCCGCGAGCGCTCGCCGTCGCGGAAGCACGCGCCCCTCTCGATAATTCCGTCTGTCAAGTGCTTGGCCGAGTAGGTCGCGAGAGCCATGAGGAAGCCAAACATTTCGATGATCGAGATGTCCTCCGCTCCCTCGATGTCGTACAGCGCCATGAGCTTAGGGTGGCTCAGCGCTTCGTCGCCGACTCGGACCCAGGCCATTACCTGCCCTCCTTCACGCTTGTGTTCTTGATTTCCGCTTGTTCCCAGTAGTCCTCTGGGAACAGATCCCGGGGCCGGTGCCCCGGGAAGTTCCTGCGCATCCAGTCGCGCTCGGTTTTTCGCTGATACTCAGCCTCAAGCCTGAGGAAGCACGGCCTGCAGCGCGCATGCCCCGCAGCGAGCACGACGCCACAGTCCGGGCAGTACCGTTCCATCAGAACGGCGGTTCCCACGCCGCGTAGTTCGCAGCTGGCTGTGAGGCCTGGCGTGCCCAGGGGTCCTCTTGCGCAGGCTGGCGGGGCGCGGGCTGCTGCGGTGCCTGCGGCGCCTGCGTGGCCTGCTGCGTTGTCTGGGCGGGCTGGGTGGACGCAGGTGGAGGCGGGGGCGGGTATCCTGCCCCGCCGTCGGCTGCGGGGTGCCTGGTGACCTGTGCGCGGGCTCGGCGTAGGGAGGGGCCGACCTCGTCGACCTGCAGCTCAACGACCGTGCGGCGCTCGCCCTGCTGCGTTTCGTAGGAGCGCTGTGTGAGGCGGCCGACGACGATGACGCGCATGCCCTTGCGGAGGGACTCGGCGACGTTCTCGGCGACATCGCGCCACACGGAGCAGCGCATGAACAGGGTATCGCCGTCGCGCCATTCGCCGGCGTTGCGGTCGTAGGTTCGCGGGGTGGAGGCCACCGTGAAGTCAGCGACGGCGGAGCCGGACTGTGTCCAGCGGAGTGTGGGGTCGGCGGTCAGGTTACCGACGAGGGTGACGAGTGTTTCGCCGCTCATTCGGGGTCCTCCTCGTTTTCTTCGAATGGCATGACGGTGAATCGGATGGAGCACATGGGGATGCCCATGCGCTTGCTGGTGTAGCGGGGATCGAGGCGTGTGTCCGGTCCCTGCAGGTGCCGCGCGTCATCGTCCGGGAGCAGGCCCGCGTCCACAAGCCCGTCCACGAGGGCCTTCAAGGTGGGCATGTAGTTATGGAGGTCGCGGCGGCGTCCATCCGGGAAGCGGACCCATGCGACAAGACGCGCGCGCATGAAGGTTGGGCAGTGGGCCGCGCGGGCCATGACCCGGGCTTGCATGCGCAGGGTCCGAATCCGCGGGGAGAGAGTACGGCGGTCAGCTCGGCCGTTGAGCGAGAGCATGTCCGCCTGGGGCAGATCGAAGGGACCGATCTCCCACAGGGGCGCGACAGTCGCATCATTCATCACGTTCTTCTCCTGCCTGCGGGTAAAGTCCGTCGATGAGCTCGTCAACGACAGCACCGATGGCCCTGCGAATGCTCATACGCTGCTCGGGCGTCTGCGCGTACTTCTCGGCGATGTCAGCGCCGACATCGATCAAGGCGGACGCCGTTTTGAGCGCATGCACCTGAACCCGCGATAGTTCCCGCTCGAGGGCACGGACGTGATTCGCGCGCTCGATCTCGATGAGGGTCCCTTCAGTCACAGCCCTTCCCCTCCCTCGTAGACGCGAAGCCCCGCTGGCTCACTAACGCTCCCCACAGGCACAGGTGGAAGCAACGCCTCCTCCAGGTACGGGATCGACGGCCCGTCGTACAGGAGTTCGCCCGTCACAGGGGCCTGAAGCAGCACTGACCCGGCGGACCAGCCGAGGCACGCATCGCTGCCCCAGATGAACGAGGACCTCCCAAACCCGTCGCCGACGCGGACCCTCAGAGGAATCTGCCAGGCCGCAGCCGACGCAGCGAACGTGCGCACGACGGCAGGGTCTAGCTCCACGGCCGCATCCTGATAGAGGACTCCATGCGCTCCATCCAGCAGGAGACGCGCCGCGTCGACGCGGTCCTCATCCATCGGCTCAGCCGCCGGGGCGACACGCGCCATCTGAGGCCCATACAGGACGCCCGTCTCCTGGACGGTCACGCCCTCCCTCTCATCGAGGAGGAGGCTCACCCGCTCGACGGGAGACCCCGCGAGGAACGTCGCCAACGCCTCAACCGCAGAGCGGCGCAGCCACATCGACTTCACGCCGTCCCCGTAGCTATCCCCATCCAAAACGGTGAACCGCACCGCGATCGCGCGCTTACGATCAATCGCCGAGGCAAGCACCGTCACGCAATCCTGTACCACGGCCAGGCGTAGCAGGCCCGCGCCATTGTCCGGGGCATCCTCGGGAATCCGACGCGCCACATGCGGCAGAGCCGCACGCAGCGCCCCCTCCAAGGCCGCCCGAGCCACGACCACCATTGTTGAATCCCCGGTGCTCATCGGAGTGCCTCCTCACGCGGTAGCACCCATGTGAGAATCTCGGGGGCTGCCTCGACCTTCTCGCAGAACGCCTCCTCACCCTCGCCCAGGGGGTACCCCCACCTCTCCAGCGACCGCAGGTAGAGATGCACGAGAGAGTCAAAGCGCTCACCGTTCGCGCTACGCCAGTAATCACGGCCCATGCCGCCCTCGAGGACACCGATGCACCACGCGAGGCGCGCCTTAGCCGCCTGCGCGGCCGACATCGTGACCCCGAAAC